>JAAUXT010000481.1_pt1 | contig 35684 bp, 34 predicted proteins | sample 7278171 | NCBI WGS metagenome assembly JAAUXT01 (sample SAMN14350112, study PRJNA611818) | marine sediment metagenome | isolation source: surface marine sediment (1.8m) | place: French Polynesia: Moorea | collected 2018-08 | reverse complement strand
ATGCTGGTGTCAAATACCTCCCTCATGGGGGCACTTGCATTAAGCAGAAAAGAATGTCAATTCACACATACAGAATGTACTTTACACAGACAGAATGTCAATTTACACAGAGTTTCAATTTACACAGTGGTATGAGAGGAGGATGCGGATTCAGGCTACAGATGCACACGGATGCAGACAAAGACAAAACTCAGTGAACATGTCCTTGCAGCATGAGGGGTTTCGTTTCTCACACTTTTCTGTTTTTCTCGCTTTGTGAGTACAGGATAGTTTTCAGTGTCGTTCCTCCTCGTTCATTACAATTCGTAATCTGTTTTCGTAATCAAAGCAAGGTGACGCAAACGGAGCCCATTCGATACATTTGGCCATTAAGCTGCATGAACACGAACAGAGCTTCGTCAGGACTCCGAGCAAGATTATCACTGATGCTGCCAGGACAACACGCGATTTCAATCTTTTGACCTCAAAGTTCATTTGACGCTCTTGACTCTTAATCCCTCAATAATTGGATTTGACTCCGACGCCATAACATGGAGAGTCTACATTACCAGGATTTTCTGACTAAAATGCGAGTAGATAATTGCTGTCGTTGCAGAATGGTGCTGCTAAAGCTGCGAGTCACTCCTTGTCAAAGTGCCAGTGTGCAAGGAACAGAGTGAGTGTTTGCTGATTTGATTGTTCAATACCATTGTTCGACGCAATCCTGATCCTTGATACAGGCTGCGTGATGTTCACCATGTTTGTTTGTCACTGAACAAAAACAACACCGGAGTTTTCACTGACATGAGAAGAAACAACGCACGAGTGTCTCTCATCAAGAAGGGAATTTTGCGCTTTCACAGCTCGTACAGCCAGGCACAACAAAAGAGCAGCCGGCTCTTGGTGACAAAGTGAAAGATTTTGGGCAACACAAACACAGACCAAGAGACTGAATACAGGCACAGGCACAAATCTGTGCAGATACGTACACACACGCACACACACGCGCGCACACAGAGTTCTCGCGAGGAAAGCATGTGGCCTGATATTTGCCCCTTCTCCAAGAAAAAAAACATCGTGATTTTTTTCCTGTGTTTTGCTGAGTCACAAGGGATCAAATAGAGTTTGCATGACTCTCCTTGACCTCAGTCCCAAACCCACTGCAGCATTCTTTCTATGTGTCCCTTGCTTTCTTTGTCTCTGTCTGTCTGTCTGTCTGTCTGTCTGTCTCTGTATCTGTCTCAGAGAGCGCAGCTTCAGCAAAATCCCAATGAGACAACTGAAAACGTGTCCCATGGAACACGTTCGAGGATGGAAATGGGCACAAAATTGTTCGAAAGGAAGTTCCGTTAATTTTATGTAGAAATTGTTGCAGACTGAAGGTGTGTTCGTTTGTCCTGCACCGTTAGTTTTAGCCAGCAGTTGATGTCGCCACTCCCCAATCAGCACCTGTCCAAAATTGCATTGCTTGGCCAATCAAGAGACTTGAATGAAGTCGGCTGTCTTGCAATGTGGAACAAAAGTGGCATATTTTCCAACTTGAAAGCAACTTGCAAAGAAAGCAGCAACACCCAGGAGATTCACCGCACAAATGTACTCTTCAAGAGCAATGGACTCGCTCAAGAGTGAAATTGGTACACGAAGAAAATAATTGCAAATAAAGTATTACCAATCAAGTCAATCCCGTTTCAAGAAAACAAATTGGTTTCGGTTGGGCTGCTTCCTGTGACAAAAGATGCCCTGAGGTGTCGGAATTGATGGTTTCTCTTCTGCGGGATCCATCTCCGCAAAGTGCGCCGCGCTTGACAGCTCCTCCCCACGGGACGAACGCCGAGAATACGCAGCGTCTCTCTACGTTTGACCAAAACTGTTCCCTTTCTTTTCCTTGGTTTGACACATTTTCAGTTTTCTGAATGCTTTCTCGCAGCAAAAACAATGACACCGAGAAAACATCGAGCTCACCTGAATTTGTTCATTGTTTCAAACTGTACGTTGCAGATAAATGGGACTACCAGGAAAAATACATCTAAATTAAGCAAGTAATACGAAATTGGATCATCTGATACAAAAGACGGATCGCAATTTCACGGGTGGTGAGCAGACAGCAGAGGGAAGCTGTCTCCTTCCGCTGCCTCCACTGAGCAGATATATCAAACAAGTCCTTCGAGGCCACGGGCTCTTACTGCATAACGGGTAATTGCCTTCATTGTATCAGCAACATCCTCATTATTGCAACGCTCACAGATTTGAAATCCGCTGCTCACACATTTTACACAGATCAGGTGGAACGGGAACTTGAGTTTGTTGGAAACGCGGTCGTTGTATGAAGAGAACACAAATATCAAGAAAGACAAACTTGACGTGAAAAGTGCACGCACAATGTCATGGTTTCAAGTTGTGCACAGCTGACCTGTATCGCACCCTGATCGAGCAAAAACCCCAACAAACAAAACACAAATGCCACCAGCCACGCATGAAATTGATTGAGCCCTGGTGGCACTGGATTAATGGCTAAATACGGCATTTACCATCAGAATCGGAATGAGACGAAAACAGATGAGTTTTCGCTTGAGCTGTTTTCTGTCATGAGGTGCAGTTCAGGAGAGACAGACAGAATATAGGTGTAGCGCTTTGCGGAAATTTTGTTTTTGAAGCTGCTCGAGTTGTGAGCTCTGTGGTTATTCGTGCCAAAGAAAACTTGAAAAGCTTGGAAACAGAGGAACATGTCCGGGTTTACGTGTCTCTGGTTGTCTTGCGTGGCAGCTTTGTGACACTTGCTCACAAATACCTGCGGTTCGGTTTTGGGGCTTGGCTGTTTTGGTGTGCAGAACATTAGCGTGTGGGTGAGTGTGTGTTCGAAGCGAAGCAGAAAGGAGCACAGGTGCAACAGACTTCCTTGTTTTTCGCTGTGCAGAAGGTGCAAAGCAGTTCAGTTCATTTGGCTCGATCCTTGAAACTCACATCTGTCATCACTGAGCTGTGTATCACCAGGCAAAGATCCGGAGGTATTTCTTTATCACACTCGTAACATATCCCACTCAGATAATTACAGGCCAAATGTGCCAACAATTTGGACACAGCGAGTCGAAACGAGGATCAACTTTTGCTCCTGCTTTCACTTCTCACCCTTTACCTGTTGGTATTTGGCTAATTAACCTTTAGAATGGGATTTGTTATCATTTGCTAACTGCTTCGCAACATCTTTCTTAAATTATGCACCAGCACTCAGCTGCACAGGCTCACAACATATCATGGACAAACCGGACTGCAGTTGGCAACACAAAGCCACCTCAGTGGACCTGATAAAATTTGAAGAAAAAGCAAAACACGAGATGAAAACGTTTGTCTTGTGAGCCCCCTCACACTGCATGTGCTACACATAACACCTGACCACACGAAAAGTGAACTGTGATTCCTGTGTTCTCTTTGTACACAGCTTCAAAAACACTGCAATTCTCCTGAAATAATTTGAAAACCTCCCCCAATTTAATGACTGTGAAAATTATAGCCTTCAAAGTGAAGGCAGGCAATCGTTTTCTCGGTTTTCATTTTGAAGGTACAAAAGACGCTGACACGGAGATTAGGTAGTTGCTATGTAAAGAGACAGATAGATGTCCCCCCGAGGAGTTCAACTCTAATCCTCCATGCTGGAAAGAGTATTTAGTTTCCATGGAGATTCTGTTTCTAGGCATTGCTGCGATGAGCCTTCAATTACCCAACACTTTGTACAAGCATGACACAATTGTTCCAGGGGGAAAAGGAGTTAAGCTCTTTCCAATGGCGAATATTTCACTTTCAGTTTTCCCCACAGAGGAAGCAATGATTTCAACTTGGAGTTCACTTCTGAAGTTGTTCTCTCCAATGGCGAAAAAAACTTGCCTTTCAGACGCCAGGCTTCGTGCACCAAAAAAACCCATTTCTTTTGTCTCTCATATTCGCAGCACTTCCACAATTACCAGTGAAGTTGCGAGAGTCAGACAGGAGAAAACGGGGAAAACAAACACGTTTTGTGACAGAACCAAACGCACCGACAATAACAGTGCAGATGCTAATGGAAAGGACAATTGCTCCTGAATGGGAATCCAACACACAAATCAAATGCCCACAAGGGGCAGCTTATCCAAGGGAAAAGTGGAATCACATTTGCTTCACTGAATTTAAAAGCTGTTTCATTCTTTAATCCTTCATAGGCATGATTAGAGTGCAGCGGAAGTCATCAGTTGGAAAAGTGACCCAGGGGCTTCAATCCAATAAAAGTTGGAAATAGTCTTATTGTTGGGTGCAATCATCCTCCATCTATTTTTTATGCCTTCCAAAGCAAAGTCTCTCAAGCAATTACACTCGGCTTTGCGTGTTCTGTTCGTTTTGAATGTGCTGATTCAAAGCTGCTTTGCATCACTTTCGCTCTCGCCGTGCTTTGTCACTCTCTGCAGACATGTGAGGCAACCCGAAACAGCAAGCAGCCAAAGCACAGAAAACACTTCTTGCAGTTTGAGAACTTGGTGCAGACTACTCGATTTGAAGTGATGCTTTGGTTCCGTCGGAAAGCAAAATTGAGCCGTTCTCTGTATGTTCCGCCAGGGAATCGTAAGTCTTGAGTAATGTTGAAGAATGTGTTTAAAATGGTGCTTTCGGTCTCTCAACGCAGTCGATGGCAGCTAAAATGGTCACTGTAGATTTCTCTCTGTGTGCTTCATTTATGATTCTACAATAACTTTGGGACAGAGAAATTTGGTATGTATTGCCCGTGTGTTATTCTTCCAGCGAAGATTAAGTCATCGGGGATCCTCATAAAGAGGAAAAGCTTAAGCCTCAATTTTGGAAGCAATTCATCTGAGTATGCCCGAACAAAACATAAAGAGATAAAGTGTTTGAGAAAATTATGGCCAAGAGAGGGATTTAGGATTATGAGGCTGAATAATCAGACTTTGCATCTCCTGTAAAACCTAGAGGGATCAATCAATTTTATTGGTTTTAGTTGCCTTGAAGAAAGTCCGCCCAAAGTGGTTTTGCAGTTGCAGTTCTTTTCCTGCAAAACGTGGTGAAGCTTTTTGTGAAATGATCAAATTTATCCAATGATTGCGTTTGCCTTTCAGTGAAAATACGTTGTATGCATGGAGACAGAATTTCAAAGTTCTTCGGCTTACATGTACAAACAAAAATCCCACTGCTGTCCGTCTTACAAAACGCAACCGGACTCGTAGGTTTGTGAAATACCTTTCACTCCTGAACGCAACGTTGCCACCGTTTTCTCCCCTGATAAGGCAGAAGAAGCAAAAACTATTTTCTTTTTGCAACAAACTGAAGGCCATTCTGGGATCTCATAAAGAGAGGAAGCTTAAGCCTCAATTTAAAACCAATTCATTAGAGGCTCCTCTCGAAATGCATAAAGAGATAAAGTATTTGAGAGAATTGTAGCCAAGAGAGGTGCGGAAGATTGCGATCTGAAATAATCAGACTTCGCATCTCCATCCAAACCAAAAGGGTCTCATCTGTTATGCGCGTTGTGGGACGAAACGTTCCACTGCAGGCGGCGCGGCATCTCCAGAGTTGGAGCTGCAGTCGAAATTCAGCACACGGACTTGTTGTTCACAGAAAAGTATCACAGGAGAAAAAAAAACCAGCTTGCTAAGGTTCGCTCAGTTTGTTATTTCCTGTTTTTCACAATCGTCATTGTTGCATCCAGCTTGCAAAATACGAGTTCAGAGCTGTGAGTTTTCAAGGATTGGCGGTGTTCAGTATTCATTCGACTGAGCACTGATGTACCCATCTGCAGTTCGCACTTTATCCATCACTGGCATCCTTCGCTGAGTACTTGACAGCCAGAAAACATTTGTCTTGCAGCAGCAGCCAATACTGTCTGCTACGCAGGCTAATTAATACGATCCTTGCAATTGGTGGCTCAAAATGTGTGAACAGTAGCCAGAAGTTTATCCTCTATTTTGCTCTACCTGCCCAAATTGCTGGCACATTTTGCCTGTAATTATCTGAGTGGAAGAAGTTATTAGGCTGATAAGTAAATACCTGTAGGCTGACGCGGGAAGATACATGGGCTGATTTTCTGACTAATGACAGGAAAACTTGATATTTTGAGCTCAAGTGTTGAGTAACGAAAGTTTCGAACATTACTGTACACTGAAAGATTACACTGTGCAGATTCGTCTCCACGAAGGTTGTGTTTTCATTGGGAAGTGACGCCAGAACAACTTTGGTGACAGTCTTTGACGACTCACATCTACAAACGACAGTATGCACGCTGTTTTCAAAAACGTATTGACGCACTGAAGTCACAATTGGTGTGATCTTGTTCTCGCTTCACACGTGCAGAAAAATAAGAACAGTCTGAACAGGTGCGGCGGCTTCGCGAAAACTACGCGCGGGTCTCGCTCAGCGAAAATCCATCACTCGCAGCTCTCTACAAGCACTTGAAGAGTGGAAGAGCTTGTGAAAATCACCAGAGGCAAGGAGGAGGTCAGTGGTCAGAGCTCTGGTCAGAGATTTCACACACGTCTGCACGTCTTCTGGCAATTACCAGGACTGAGGCGGCGCTGAAGTTGCCGATCGAAAGAATCCGATTGTTTTGGTGAACAGATGGTGACGGCAATGGAAAACACGAGAAAATGTGGTCACGAATACACACAATTTGCAGTGCCCTTTTCAATTTCCTTTACATTTTTGTTGAAAGCAGGCGCTTTATGGAAATAAATCCTCGTATCATTTCTCCTGATGCCATAATTTGCCATAATTTCATTATGAGACTCTCATTATTAGGGATAAAGAATGCTCTTGTCAGGCCAATTAGCTTGCAACAACATGGTGAAGGGAAACCTGAGGATAAAACTGAGATTACCATTTTGATTGGAGAATAAATCTGGAAGTTGATACTTGTAATCCCTGCAGGCTTCTGCATCATTCCCAATGATTTGCTGTGAAAATTGGTTCAGTGTTCTTTTTTGTGTGTCAACATATGTACCTTTCAGGTGAGGACGCAGGTTCTTGTTCACGAACAGAGCCAACAAAGCAGTCGAAAAGTCAAAATGCAGTGAAACACACACATATACATACACACACACATACACAAGGAATTTTGTCACAAAATATACGTGACAACAAAGATTGTCGATGTCCACAAATGTTCAGTTGCGATCAGGTGATTGCTGAGCAAATGTTAGCAAGACTCACCGGCATGGTGCGGTTTGTGGTTTCAGGAACGTCACTTCCCTTCCAGTGGACCAACTCAGATACGAGCGTACATGTGGCCAGTTCTATTCCACCTGTGTCAACACCAATTTCAAAACCACATTCGACGACAAAATTCCTCTTAATATCCCTCTGTTTGTGTATAAAATTGGTCCATCCTCACTGGGCTTTTAACGTGGAATTTAGTTAAAGCAAAGGAATTGGAGGAGAGAAAAGGCTTCCGAATGTGTCTCTATCAAATTCATTGTTAGTGCAAGGGTTAAGAGGATATGAAGTCCAAATCTCTCTGGAAGGACTTCAAATAATTTCAATTACCTGCAATAAAATGAAGTTATGACTGTCAATTGACACCTGTGTGGGGAGACGAACAAAGCACTCGAAACAGCTCGTTCTTGCAATACGTGTCCACGAATCGTAAAATCTGTTTGAAGCTATTCATCTTTATTTCACTTTGTTTGCGCCTCTCAATGAAAATCTCTTCTCTATAATTGGTGCCCATTGCCAACTGGTATCGAATCAATTGTCGGCAAGAAAGTGGTTTAACCACACTTACTCCCATGAATGCGTTTCTATTCCATCCATAGGACACCTCTTTTGGCGTCTTGAACACCACAGCCCAGTTTGAATCACCGAGCCAGTACGTCGTGTCAGTGGGGTGTTTGTACCAGGCAAACTCGGTGTTTGGAGTGATCTTTACTCCAATGTACACCAGCTTGGAGCTCAGCATGGGAGCAGACAGACTCCAACCCCCGCCACGCAAAATGACCATCTCAACGATACAAAAACAAGGAAATACGGGCCCGTAAACCGTTGCGGTATTGAAGTGAGTGAAGAAAGGAACGGTTGATGTACGAGTACTCGTGATCTTCATTCGTGGGAAAAGTTACAAGACGATGCGTCACTTCTACAAAACGGACGACTTGAATTTTTCACTCGTTCTTCGGTGATTTCCAAAAACTGGTGCACCTTGACAAAACCCCGCACGCCCTTCAAGGATGCGCTTGTTTCCTTACTACTCGTAGCAGCAATCACAAAGGGTCCAGATGACTTCCAAACTGGTGGCCAGAAGTCGAGCTCAAGCGCTTTGCCTTTGAAATGCTCGCTGCGACTATCAAAATTCCCATGGCAACGATTAATTTCACATAACAACAGACGGATTATGAAGTCAATGGCCCATCATATTTAACATTCTCTCTCTCCGAACAATACACGGAATGTCAGTAATTCGCACCAACCTCCGACAGAGAAACAAGCAAATCCCTTTTTTCCTGTCCAACACAGAAGTTCGAGGGTCGATGTGATCCACCGACTGCATTCCGGAGTGTGAACAACCTGACAAAAAGCAGGACGTTTCAGAAAGTTCGAGTTTCTTGAGATTCCTGCATTGTCCGCCAAACTTTCACGGACTTTCTTGCACTGATATTTCACTGAAACGGAAACAAGACCTGAAGATGTGGGAGTTTCACAAAGGAAGACGCAATGGAGAAATCTAATTTTGAAAAAACAAACTTGACAATAGCCTGACGAGAATCGTAATGGCTTTTGGTGTTCCTGGGTCAACTTTCATTTGAAATATGTTGGCTTTCATAAAGGAATTCCAAGATTACCGTATTTTTTGCTGCAGATTCTCCGTTTGCTTTCCTTTTGAAGGAAAGCTTTGAAGAGAAACTTTTTATCAAAGGATTATGTGGTGAAAACAGGTGAAACCCTTGGGTAGCCTGAGCACATATTGCCCATTTCAATTATCAGCCCCTTCGTAAGTCCTTTTCTCGCAAAATTTTTGCAATTTAATGGAGGTCATATTTGTCGAAAGAAGGCAAATTAACCTCTCCTACGCCCTCACACCTGCATTGGATATAATATCAAACAGAATAATATTGGCAGAAATCTACATTGAAAAGTTGCACGTGTTTAAATCAAGGGATTTGGCAGAATTAAAGGAATCTTTTTATTACTCACTTCACCGATCAAACAGAATATGGTGAAGGCTTTTCTTTTCATGATACACCCCTTGTAATAGTGTCAATCCGTTTCTAAATTGATAATTTAATTGAAGAAAAACGGGTTCTCACAGCGGTCTTCAGACGTCGCTGTAATGACTTGGAGATTGCTTCTTTCAATATTTTTCAGTTAGTTGGTTTCGCCAAATGGTGAATGTGCCTGTGAGAAATGCCTCCACATGAAATAACCCCCACTTCATTTCAGTTCATTGCTGGGTAATTGAGTGACAAAATTATCAGGTACTAAACGCATTTAGCCGTCGTTTAACTCAGCCCGCAGTCAATGAGACCCCACTTAAAATATAACTTTCAAATTGAATTTCACCTGCAGTAAATCACAGCCTCTTGGGAATGAACAGCACATTTCAAATTTCAGTTGGTCGTGAAAATGCAGTTCATTTGCACGCTTTGGGGGGCGCAGGCTGACCACTGAGTATATGGTGGGAATATTGTGGTCAGTTTCGAACTGATAAAACAAGATTTAAAATTCTTTTCCAGCTTGTTGGCCAGAAAAGATGTGCAAAATGAAGTCACTTGGCACATCTTGTTACGCAGAGTGAGACAAATCATTTGTGGTCGTAGGAGGATGGAGATGCCCTCTTTTCGCATTCAATGTGGGCAGGTGGTCAAAGACGATAAATCTAGTGCTAATTTGTTTTACTGACATCTCCCTTCACAACCTACTTCAACTCTCCAATACCCATTAAATCCCCTCATTTACAGACCAGGTCTATTCCTAGGATTAGGGGTCTGAGGAAGGCACCGATTAATTCTAGGGAAAACGTTATTTTATTATTCACCAAGCAATAAATAGATTATCATTTTAATTGAAAATTTGATCGAGCTCATCAGTATTGCTCGCGAGCGGCTTGCGGGCGGCTTGCAGGGGACTTGAGCTCGGGTAGGGTCAACGAGCCCCCAGTAAAGTCCCTGCTAATTGAATCGCAGGTCTCTTCTATTCCGCACAAGCAGAGAAGCGGGAAAACCCGCCACTTTGGAGCTGTCTGCGGGCTGCAGAGGTGCAGGATTTTCACAGCTGATAAATTTGATTCCGGAGTGCGAGTTTGAGTGCCAAAGTTTTTTTTCGCAAAAGTGTGCAAGTGTGCGTCTCTCAATCTCGACGGTGGCGTAACATTTGTAACGTTGTGTCGCTTTCTTCACAAAGCGAATGCCCGACTTTTTGGATTGTCCGAGGTTTCCCGAGTTCAAAGAAGCAAAGGCATGTTTTCAGCAAAGTACTCCCTGTCCCAGTCATCATTCTGTTCCAAGTGTTGACCGTGTGGCTGTTAGTTGCTGCAATATAAAGGGGACATACCTGTCAGTGGCCAGCAGTAATTGAATCTCAATCTGCCCGAATTCAAATCACTTTGCACCCTGCGCAGCAATGCCGCCAAATACCTCGGCAGCCATAATGAAGGCCTGCAAATTGATAGTGGGATTTGGAGAGACGAGGCGGAGTGGACACAGCGCTGGGTTGGTGTCAATACCCCCGGATAACCATCTAAACACCTCATCTTCATGAAGAAATTCATGAGCTGTGCATCGTCATCCGTCGAGACTGTCAACGACAGTCCACCTCAATCGATTACACGGGACTTCCCACTTAAAATTGCAGTCAGTAGGACAACAACAAAATACAACGAGTTGTTTTGTCGTGCTTGTTTCAGACAGAATTGATCACTGAAACAGGCTAAAAAACAACGGAAGATTCTATTTGTTGGACACGTGTTTCCAGAAATACGAGCTCAGTTGTCAGATTTCGTAGGCCTTGGGTGACAAAGGAACGAAGACAGGAATTTTCGAAAGTCAAGAAGGTTTTATGGCATCCAGACATTTTCACGTCCTTCTCACTTTTAGGCAACAACTGCCAATTGTCGCCTGATAAATAACAGACCTTGTCAACGAGATGTAATTTCGTGCAGACAAATTGGAAACTGATACAGAAACGAACGGCGTCCTTTTATCTGGTGAGAAGTTAGGCTTTACTGCATTTTAAACATGCCCCAAAGTTGTAAAAGTTTTCTGCCTTCGTTTTGAGCAACTTTTAAACTTTCAATTCACCTGGCTTAAAATCACTAGAACTAACTCGCTTTCAAGCAAAAAGGAGATCCGATTTGCTCTGACAACGCATTTCTAGACACAAACAGAATGGGTTCTGCACTGGAAGCTGTTTCCCGTCTCTGTTTCAAGGTGCTGACAGGTGAAGACTCCACCACGGGTGGTGGCCCTCTTTCATGTTCAATTTGCATTTCAAATTTGTCAAGCCAAAGATTAAAGGAGTTGACAGAATGGTAGAAAATTCACTTATTGAAATACACAACTGACCCTTGCTTGATGTTGACCCATTCAAAGCTGGTTTCTCTCAAGGTGAAACTTTTCACTTTTCATGGTTGTAGAGATATTTAATTTCGAACGTCTCATACGCTCGTGGCATTTCATTCTACATTACTTCAAAACTCAACGCTTCGTAGTTTTTCATGAGGGCTCAATATGTTTGAGATCGGACAAAGTTGGTTCAACGCTGCTGGAATGTTCCGTGTTCGCTGCCTGGAGCCAATGACGAGTACATCCGTGAAGCAATAATTGTCTGGCCGGGAGGCCAGGACAGACAGATCAACCCAGCAGGAGAATCAGACAGACAGACTATTCTCCACACAGCCTTCTGCATTTTACTAACTGCCTGATTATCGGAAAGGTCAGGGGCAGCAAAAAATTTTATCCAGAAATTTGGAGGAAGGGATTAATGTTTGCGACGCTCTTTTCGCCAGGTGTGGGATTCAGTGGGTGTATTCAGGTTCATGAAGATTGCAACACACAGTTGAGCTATTGGTGTGGGGACTGAAACTCAGCACTCAACATCTGTTTCTTGCAACAGGATCCGATATGTATCTTTTTTGGAGGCAGCTTTGTTCAACTGAGATCCACGCCAACCCTTTTTTGTGACAAGCAAGGACAAAGCTCGGAACACACAAGTTTCCCCAATTTTGCTTTCAGCAGCTCACGCAACGTGGAGTCGAGCGTCGAGATCAACACCAGCGTCGGTCCATTGCGAAATTTATTAGCAATTTGAAGGCAATTTCCAGGTAGAATGATTGGTGGCGCCGATCGTGTGGCAGGGTGTAATATTCCTGGAATATTTACCCTCTCAGGGGTTGATTTCTTATCTCCTTCAACGTGAAGATGATGAGAAGTTCATGATCAGCCAACAACGCACAGATCCAGATGAGCGATGATGGCGCCAAATCGATAGCAACGCCAACAGTGGCGTTTTACCGCTTGGGCAAAAACTGTTTTCTTCCTCAAACACGGAACTGCGTGGACATTTGGCAGTTCAGACGTCACGAAGAAAATTTCACACAAAACAGGACCTCACAAGCACATAAAAATCGCGCTCAGGCCCAATAACGTGTCAATGGTCAACGACCTGCAGGAGTCTGGACAACGGGCCAGCCGCTGGTCAGTCACCAGAGACGTGTCGCTGTCGCTGCGGAGCAGGAAGCGCAGCTGTCGGGTCGCGCTGATCGCTGTCAACGCCGTGCTCCAACAAATTGAACTGGGCAATTGTTTTGACGAGAAATATTTTGCAGACACTGTAATTGTGACCAACACAGTCCGAATGGAACTTTTCGCGTGTCACAATTTGGTTCCACAAGCCTTGGTGTTCTATTGATAAGTGTGCCCTTGGTGAGAACTAGTAGTCACGTTGAAATCCTCTTTCCCCATCTGTGAATCCACCACACCTGAGCTTCCTATTACACGGAGTGTATTATTGCGAAAAGCTGCAGCTTTGCTTTTATTGTTGGGTCCACTTTACCTAGAATTCAATTTGGAGCTCGGGTTAGGGGTCGGCGCCTTATGGACCATCAGTGTCAACTTCCTGGAATATTTACTCAGCGCGTCTGCAGACAGTGGTCGTACATCATGATATGATTGACATATAATTGAACTACAGTATTGTCACAATGGGGATTCAGTCTTCTCTCGCAAAACCACTTTATGTGGCCAATCAATTTGGGGAAATTGCCGTCATATCTCCTGCTGAGAACACAATACTTGCCGCGGGGTGGGTGACGCCGATCTGACCATTATTCGTCTATTTTTTATAATTTCTAGGAAGATTATCCTAATGACATCTTTCTGGCAATTTTAGTGTCCCGTTGTATCCTTTTCTTGCCCAGCAAACTAAATGCACGATGCAACAAGGTTGGATGATTGCTTTTACGTGAAAACTAAAGAAATTGTTTGATCGACCTCAGCCAAAATCTCACCTCGAATTCACGGCTGCATCTGTGTCTGTGGGAAATAATTCGTTTTCTTTGTTTGACATTTTGTCTTCTTTTTTCAATTCCCGGCCACTGCGGTGTCGATGTGATGATGTTGTGACGATGTTGTGACGATGTTTTCCTTCCAAAGTTGCGATTTCCTTCACTGGAGCCTGGATGTTTCAAAGCATTCGATTCCAGTGGGAGAAGTTGTGCTCTTTTCAGATTCGGCCAACGGCATTGTCTGTTCGCTAGAAGGTTGACTGAGACACGATAATCAACAAGGTGCCAGCCGTTTATGGCAGACGAAGGATTTAATCGACTCTTAGTTCGTTGTGGGAGGAACACCTTCGTTTGATTCAATTTTCTTGAGGAATTCCGAGAAGCTGTCAGTTTCGGCTATCTTGGCACAAGCTGGCAGGAACCAAAGAGACCGCTGCTGTCTCTGGCTCCATTCCGCTGCGTTGTTTCAATGCTAATTACCGGAGCTTTTGCCCGCAGGCTGAGGGCATTATCTGCCGTTGATTGACGGCGAGGCATTGCGGTTGTAACCTCGTAGCACACTCGAGCAACAGCCCGTGAAGAGGCATCTTCAGCACGCGCCAGGGTGGTGCTTGTTTCCCCGGGACGTGAGGCAGGGTCCCCGCGGGGCCACCCCGCCCCTCCAGCGGGGAACCGTCCCTCCTTCGCAACGGGACTGGGCTCCACGCATCGTCCATCAATTCTCGCTTTAATTGCGAGCTTCCTATCTCGGCTTCGACCTTGCTTTTTACCACAGAAGCGACGGGGGAACGCCAGAATCACTTTCCCCAAAGAATCTGGAGCAGAACTCTTTCGGGAGAAAACGTTGCTTTGCATTTCTTCATTTTCGTTTCTTTTTAACTTTTCACATCTCACGTCAAATAACTGAGAAAACAAGTTGTTCTCATGAAAAGAACAAAATTGCTGCAATCACGAGCCTCAACCAAACTCCGAACGAAAGCGTCAAAGATGCTTGTCAAGAAACTGCAAAAACTGTTTTTCCATTGTTTGTTTCTTCAAAAAAATAGTATCTTTCTTTGTTGACGATAAAAACTATTTTTTCCCTTGTCACATGCAAGGTTGACAAATCTGAGTCCACTTAAACAAAGTCATCCATCCAAAAGTACGTATTTTCGGGCAGTTTGTTGCTCCAGAAAACACACAAACACTGGATGTATTTTGTCACGCTTGTCTCCTGTCACCTGAAAAATGCTGCAACAATATTTAACCTATTCCGGCAATCGTGGGACCATATGATACAAATCAGCTTTCACAATACGCTTCATTTTCTCAGAAAGAGCAAGTATCAATCATTTTGTTTTCTTCATGTGGTCACAATTTTGTGAATCAAGGAGAGATTTGATTTCGTCAACAAAGGATTCCTCAACTGCATGGCTTGTGTGCAAAAAGCAAGTGCTCAAAGGTGTGTATCTTGGGGGGGGGGGGAGATAGCAGTGGGAACTTCTGTGGGACCCGCTCCCTGCACACGCATCTTCATCGATGCCGTTGGAAGGAAACTTGACAACGGGACTTGGCGAAGCGCACGCAAAGTTTCTGTGAGATTGGCACCATATCCGAGGAAGCACTCATGCGCAACTTTGGGCGTGTTCCTGGATTGAAAGCACGAAATGTTGTGGACGATAAGTTCCACTTTGCCGACACGATGACGTGGTGTGATACTCACGACTTCAAGCCCACAAAACCAATATTTACTTCCCGACGTGAAAATATTGTGGTAGGCACTTAATTGTGCTTACTGTTACACACATCTAACGTTTCAAACTCGAGTACTTCATTATGCGCCCACATAAGCGATGTTTGTGCTCGTTATTGATCTCAGATACACGGGTGATAGCGAGAAACAACTGCAGCTTTGATCTCAGTCAAAGGCTCACACGGAGCGTATTAGGAAGTTCTGAGCAAACACTGCGATGTGGGTCACGGTTGGTCAGTGAGATACTCTTTCCTCGCTTGATTTGCAGCTGCTCGCACACCTTATGGACGAAAGACAACACGAAGCAGCCTTCTGCGTTCTGAGTGCCAGTCTGCGAAGTCGACGAGTTTCTGAGAAGAATACTCGCAGAAGCTCGGCGGATTTCAAGTGAAATATGTCGAACTTTCAGAGATAATTTTGCCACTGACAAATGATCCCTTCTGACGGAAATCACGATCAAGAGAATCTATTTACCTGCGATGATTTATTCTCAGGTAAAAAGGTCAGCTCATATCATTGCACCTGAGACGAGACCGACTTTTGAACCCCCAACACTTATTGGCAATAATAGAAAAGAGCTGGCTATTTTACACAGTCTTCAAGATAAGCGTAGCGAAAGTATCTGTCTTTGATCAGGCAATGTGGTGCTCGTTTAACGAAGGAAACCGCCGAAATTGGCTAATTTGCCTCAACCGTTGACAGCTTTCTCCACTTGAAAGCCGCTGGAGGAATGCAGCCTCAATTTCTAGGATTTATCTGTTGGTGGATCCAGGAACAAATCTGTTTTTGCTGTTGAAACCTGCCTTCTCCTCCAGGCACGAGAATGCTCCTTGCGAATTGAAAAGGTGGAGATCGAATCAAAACTGCGTGGCCCAAGAGAAGATTCAGGACAAGTAAGACGTCAAATGAGATTTCGCTGTTCATTCACAATAGTGAAAATAACTTTTCTGTAAAACAGAGAAAAGCGAGGTCGATTATTCCACCAACGGACGTAAAAATCAGTGTTTGACTCAATAAATTGTGGGGAGGGGCAGCGGTTTCACTTCGATGCGAGTGAACGTGATCCGAGTCACCGCTCGCCGGAGCAGAAGGCAGCAGATGCGCTCGGATCAGAGTTGCACCGCTGCCCAGGTGGAAGTGTTTTTCAGCAAGTTCGAAGGTAGAAATTTCCCGGTTGCCGAGCTGTTTGACAAACGAGCCCATACATTGGTGCTCAGATAGACTCATTTCTACAGCTAATTGGAAGCAGAGGGTTAACAGCTCCTATCGTATCGTTCCGCACTCGTCAAGTACGTTTAGCGAGGGTCCCTGAGAACGGCCTCTTTTTGCCCGATGATTGGTGCAGCTCAAGTGATACTGACGCAAGAATTGCAGAAAAGAGATACACTTTCGGTGATTTGTTCGACGGGTTGCGGCTGCGAGAAACCAACGCAAAACTTGTTATTAGATCTACCTTTTGTTTGAAATTTTTACTTTTGCACCACATGCAGCGACATTTGGTCGCCGACTTTTCCGTTGAATCGCGCCTTGTTCTCGATATGTTTTGGGGCACAAAAAAGACTCCTGTTCTGATCTGTGGTCGCACTGTGTCACAGATGGGCATCGTTGGTATCAACAAGAGAGTTGAAACCTTCACCAGGCAGAAGTCAGAGCTGTATCTCTATCTTGAGCAAATATTTACATCTTGGTCTGCTAATATTTGGCTTGCTTTGATGTGTTGAACCCTAAATAGAGTTAAACGATTCCACTTTGCAACAAATTCACAGTGCAGCATCCGGTTGAAGCCAACCACTAAAAAAAGCATAATCAGTGTCAAGCTGCCAGACGAGTGCTGAGCATCTTTTCAGAATTCAGAATTCGCAAGTTGTTTTTGAGTGGAAAGAAAACAATTTCTCAACTACCCAACGCAAAAAAAAGCCTTTAAAGCCCCGTCTGTCCGCAGACGCAAAGATCTGGGAACATTTCTCCGGTTTCTCTCGGTCTGAGGAAGCCTGATCCGAGCAACAAACAGTATTAGTTCCACTACGAGTGCATGGATGAAATTAAAGTTGTAATTTTTCACAAACAAGAAGGAACATACATCAAAGGAAATAGCCTATTTGTACAAATGATAAATTCTAGGTACAGTCGATCCATGAAACGGAACAGATTAGAAAAGTTGTGAAGATACTCAGGAACCGGTGAAATTGTCAGGGTGTGAAATTGAGTGCACTCATCTTGTGCCGCTTCCGCCGCCGCTGTAACGGGCTGTGCCAAAGCGGTCTTGCATGTGTCCAGAGTGAAAACGCAGCGCCCGGTGAGGAGGTGATGAATTGAGGCTGTTTCGTGGCTCGAATTTCCGGGAAAAGTCCCGTTGTGGATCCTGGTGGAGTCAACTGAACCACAACACAAGAAATGAACTTCGGTCAATAAACGTCATTCAATGGAACAGTCAATCGTGTCTCCTTCCGACTTTGAAGGACACAAAAACTCGGATGCAGTTGAGCTGCTGCGAGACAAACGAGTTTCAAGCACTTTGGGCTTGGCGGAGAAACAACAGATCTGCCATTTGGTGAAAGCCAAAGTTTCAAGGTTGAGATTTCACAGAGCCATGCAGCGGTGCGCGGGGTTGTTTACGTGTTGGCACTGGTGAGCTGGGTTCTGCAGGTGTGGCGCGGCTGACAGGTAATCACCTCGTCATTACCCGCCCCATCTGCAGCGAGTACTGCACTCGCATCTGGAACACGCGGGCTAACGTTCTAATTGAAAGGTAATTAGGAGCCTCATCAACCCTAATTAGTTTGCTTTACTGATAAGATATTGATAGCTGCTATCTTAATAACCGAGAGAACGACGACACACGTCCACGGGAAAATAAATCAAACTGCAGAACAATTTCCTTTTCGAGCAAGATCAACAAAGTATGCTGTTTGTGATTTCCATTGCTGACTCGTTGTCCCCTTGGGTCGACCATCGCATTGCTGGCATGGAACTTCCCCTTTCTCTTGGAGGAAGAAACCGAACATGTACTCAAGGATGCTACCGTGTGGTGTATCGAAGCCTCAAGGATGTTTTCAGTGTTGAACCTGTTTGGTTTTCACTCGAATCCGTTCGGGGTTGGAACATAGCAAAACGTGTCGAAAAGTTGCACAGCTCGTCTTCGCAGCCCGAGCCGTTTTCGAAGAGCTGAATTCCCTCAGTGCTGCCCATTTTTCTGGGCCGTGATTCAGCGCGACTCTGGGGTAATGGAATCAAAGTGGGATTTACTCAACTTCAACACTTCCACCGCATTAGAATATATTATTCATTTAGGGGACATAAAAGTGGATTCTCGCTGACCAAGGTCCTGCTGATTGCAGGCCTACACACTAAGGATAATGATATTTAGATTTGACAGGGAATTACGGGGCCATTTCGTCAACCCGCGCTGCAAATTTGCAAACGATGGAGTAAATCGCGTTAAAGTGTCGCTACAAATTTGGCCTTAGACCTTAAATGGCCATAAGGTTTGGTCAGTCGGACAGTAATGGGTGCAGTAAAAGCTAACATAAACTGATTTATTGTGAAGGGGTTTTGCCTAAAAGGCCATTTTCGCCAAAGCTCTTTAATATTTTATGGGGTCGGCATCAAAGCCTGTTTGGGGGTGATAAGTATTCGTTGAAGTAGCTGGCTAGGACTTCACAAAGAGAACTCGCAGTGAGGACAAGGGGTGTGGCACTTTTCCTGACACAATCAAATCTATTCACACTGTCGGAGTGGCTGGTTTTGACCCATTCTCACCACCACAGCTTTCAGAAGAAAAGTAAATGAAAGCAACTCAACAGCCAGTGAAGAGACTGAACTCTCAACTGTAGTCAGTCTTCACCAAACTCCCGAATGTCCGATTCCCTGATGCCGGGAAACTCAAGAAGATCAATGATCTGCGCGCAAAGATGCATCACTCCTCTTATGAAGAACAATTTCTTCGAAAAACTTTTGCTGAGACAAAACAACTCCAGAAAATTCCATCAAACCAGTCTGATTTTATTTGCAATTTCTGAAGAGGCCGAAAAACAAATTACCTTTGGAGATAGCCACTTGCCGGCAAAATTTATTCTTCTCGGGGCAAAAGGGCTTTGCCATCTCGGGGTAAATGGATAAACGGAAGAGCACTTGCTTCTAGAAGGAAACAAAGCTGCCCTGACAGGGCAAAACTGATTTGCCTGAAATTCAATAAGTGGTATCCCGTCTCAGGAAATGCGCAGAATTGTGATGACCTCCGCGGGTTGACACGGGGCGAGAAGCCGGGCGATGGGCCGAGCCACACACACACGAAGCATTCGGGCCTCGTTCGCTGCATTTGAAAAGGTCTGCTCAAAATGTAAACTCAAGTGTTGGTCAGTCAAGTGTTGACACTTGGGACAGTCTGAGTCAAGAACCAAAAAGAAAGGTTTCCAGAATACTGTTTCGCTCTTCAAGTTGACTTGATGACGAACTCTATTGTCAGAGTACACTGAAGCGTGAAACACTTGTTGCGGACTTACAGCTGAACCCTGACATGAAAGGGGTCGAGAAATTTGAAGCAGTGGTGAGAAAACCGTATCATTTAGCAAATATAACCTGTGTCTGGTTGAAAATGTGCAAATGAGAACACAGATGAATATTTTTTGCTCCTTACAGGACCACCATACCCTCCTTACAGGACCACCACACCCTCCTTACAGGACCACCACACCCTCCCAAATGGAGAATCTGTGTTTCAACTGTACTTTTCAATGCTAACCATGGTATTCCCCCTCATGGAATTTCTTCCCAAAGAAGTTCACTCCCCCCCAAACTGTTGTATGCAGAACCACAAAAGGTGTTACAAGGCATCCCAACCTGGGGAGTGTTTTTTTTCATGCAAAAGTACATCATTTTGTTTGCATATGTTATTTGCTTGCTGTTTTTTGCACCTTTCATCAAATAAATAACTCAAAGCCAAAGTCATTTCAAGCATTTTCACAACGAAACACGCCCCCAAGACAAGAACATTTGTCAGTAATCCCGATGGAAGAATCAGAGAACTTCTCCCCGTGCGGACTCCTCCCAACTTCGAGGTCCTGCGACTCTCGCACTCACGGGTGCGATCTTTTAATATCTGTCAAACTGTGTCAGAATCCCATTTGATCTGCACTGCGTGATAGCCACATCCAATCATGGACACCGAGCAACCCCAATTACGCCTCGGTCGCCGCTATCTAATGTAATATGCAATAAATTCTGTTAATCTTGATGTCATTCTGAGTCCTTTGTGCAGATAAATGCGCCACTTATCCTCTCACTGCGGTTATAGCTACTTGATGGAGCCAGCCTTCGAGTTCGCCCAACAGAGCCTTTGGGGAGGGGCTTCAAAAGAAAAGAGGAACCATCACAACCAAATTTGTATTGAAAAGTTTCAAAAATACAAGTTTCGATTGCAGACAAGCATCTGTGTATCCGCCTGAATTTCTCGTGGTTCAGGGGGAGGCGATTGAAAAAATAGCCATTCTTAAATTCAATCCCAATACAGAGAAAGTGCATCGCAGGTGGACCAAGTGCGTCCAGCAGTTCTTGAGATTTGCAAACGTCAAACCGTCAAGCCAGTTTTGCAGCAAACGACAACAGTTGAAAGCAAAGGCATCTCCACAATTTCAGAACAAATCTTCTTGATGGTTTTCGTTTCTCTGTCCTCCCCCTCAAATCCGTGGGCAGGGACAGGACAGTTTCTTTGATTTGTTTTTCAGATTTCATCTCAATTGCTATTGAATTCGTGGGACTGCTCCGGGATTACTTGCGCTGATCCCCTTCTCGATAATCTCTCCAAACAATCGCATGTTATTATTGGTATTATGATTATTTTGGCCCCTGTACAATGGCGAGAACAATCATTTTAGTTGTATATGACCCTCAATAATCATTGTTCTGTCACAATGTAGATTGTTTTTCTCAGATTGCCGATACAAATGAGTGTCCATTGGGCCAGGGCAGAAATCCTGGAAACCTTCCTTTGGTTTCGGCAAAGTGTTCCAGCACAGCAAAATAGTGGATTCTTCTTGTAAATTTCACCTGCCAACAACACTAATTTGGTCGTGGTCACTATTTTTACAGAGATTTTCTTGTACCCTCAGTGTTGGGGGTTTCTGTGTTCGTACTCGTACAAACACTTCCTGCTGCAGAAAGAAGGATCTTGCGGCTGCAGCGACAGGTGCAGCGATCGGATGGTTTTGAAGTGACAAGAGTGTTATTGGCTGTAATTGCTAACATTAGACAGGCACTTTGCATTGCTATAACCCGTGACAAAATGATACCCAACACGTGCAGTTGATCAGTGTACACTTGCATGAGGCTGGGCTAGTGCGCCCAGTTTGTTGGAACGGCAGATGAACAATGCCTTGTTCGCTCAGAATTATCAACCAAAGAATTACATTTGTAACAAACTTTGTTTTCTTTTTCTTTTTCACCAAGATGCTGTTTGCAGGTTTTGTTTTCTGTTCCACGCCGTGTCGAAATGCAAACGGATGATGGGATTGTTGTGCAGTGTTCGACAGTCTTGTTGTCAGCACCAAAACCAAACAACTACAAGAGAATCTCACGTGCATTTCATTGTTGGACGCATTTCATTGTTCGGACAGCTCAACAGCCTCAATCTGACCTTCACGTGTTTCCGTTTTACAATCTGATTGCATTGTCTTTTTCTGCTGCACAAATATAAATCGTGGACAAATTGACCCGTGTTGCCTGCATCTTTTACCGACAGTCAGTTGATGAGCACACGTGGAGTGAATCAGGGGTGAGGAACTCAAAAAATAACTTCAACGTTTTGTGCATTGACTGTAAAATTTCCGTAATTTGTCGACGACTGGTACCACTCGTTCAACAGTAAAATTGATCCCAACAAAAACCACAAAAAAGGGAAACTCGTAGAAATTGGTTTGAGTTGCTCTTGTTCACAGTGCACGGTCAAATCGAACTGCAAGATCCATCTACATACACGAGCTGTTGTGAAAAAGTTGGAAAAGCAGAAATAAGCGCATCTGGTTGTTCTGCACAATGCAACGAATACTGAGCACCGAATATTGTACTTCATCCATCATCACCTTATTACTGAGCAACTTTGATCTGCGGCCTGTATGATGTAGCATTTCTGCACCTCGCAACACATGCGCACAGAACTAACTTTGTCATGCTCTATGAAATTGGGAAGACGTTTTTGATAACCTCGGAGGTCAGGTGAAACCTTCAAGGTCAGGCAAAGGTCAAGCATAAACCCCCACAAGGTCATGCTTATTTCCTCCTCATCAGTAGAAGTCAATCAAAGCAAACGCAAATCATCTGCGGGGACATTATCTGAATTCGCGTGTGGCAGTGGACAAATTTGTTGCTTTCATGTTGCATCCAGTGTGCTTGCTTGTGTGCACAGGTTGTTTCCCGTTGAGTGATCAGACGACTTCTTGGTGAGGGATAGAATTAGCTGAATATTGGATGTTTGAATGTTATTAACTTCGGTAAAAGTCTGAAAGTGACGCGAAGGAAGCTGCAGTTGGCAGCGCCCAAGTTTTGTTCTGCTGCTTTGTCAAGGCAGAAGCGACAATTCACGGCTTGGTAGGCTGGCCTGCTGAATATTTTATTCGCTTCCCTCGCCAAGTTCGAAAACAATTGCTGCATTAATTAACCGAGCCGAGTAACGTGTGAAATAGTTTTGCATCAAGTCCCTCGACATTTCAAAAACGATTCTCTAAACGATGCTCGCCCTATGAAGAATTCATATTGAAGTAAATTTGAAGGCTGTTTTGGGAATTCAGCAAGCGGATGGCCTCCTGTGAAAACGATCATTTGTTACACTGATACATCTGCTTAATTATGTCTTTTAATTGGATAAATTGAGCTATTATGTGTAAATTCTTTGATTTTACATCTATTCCTCATTTAGAGGTAACTTTTTACAAGAGTTAATGGGAACAATGGAGGCCTGGAAATTAGTGATGCTGCATCACAAGAAGCGGTTTGAGCAAGTCTCTCGACGAAAAGGCCTTTTTTGCAAAGACTTTTTTGCATATTTTAATACGCTGAACCAAGCGCTGCAGCGAAAAAGCTGCAACGTGCGAAGTTCCATTTTCAGTGACAGAAGCGTCAGCCCTGATGTTGGAGCCTAATGTTGGAGACAGATTTCGCTGCCAGTTGTTCATTACCTTTCCATTACCCTGGGCTTAACCAGGGATTTGCAAAATGAAATTAGCAGTTGATCTGACAGATTTAACTTTTGTTTGCAAATCCCAATGTGGTATTGGTAGTTGCTGGTCGTTATGTGACTTGATTTTGGGTAAATGGGATTTTTATGCAGCTCACTTTTCATGATTAGCACAACTGATTTCTTGGCTGTTGGAGTGTGAAACAGACCAATCACGCAATGCTTCGACTTGCTCGTTCATTGACAACGTAGTCTCTCCATTTTTGATGCACCCAGATGACAAATTTTCCAGGCCACAACGAATGGGAAGGAAACACATTTTCGAAAAGGGCCTCGTGATCTTGCCTTTGCACCCCAGGTTCAGCAAGTTCCGTGTGCCAATGCTGAAACAAGCATGTCAGCAGCGTGGCAAATTGAGACGAGCGGCTTGTCGGAAGAGGAAGCGACTTGCACAATGCGATCTCGGCTATCAATTGCACATTGACGCGAGCAGGTCACGCACGCGACGAGTAATTTGTGCGCATTGGCGCACACACATAATGACGACCACATGCTCACTGACTGGGGTGCTTGACACTGATACAAAGCAATTCCTCACATCCTCTCGAAGACACACGGAGTCAACCCGTATCTTTCGCAATCAAAATAATCGTCTTGAGGTATTTGAGCTGCAAACACACCAAGAAATTATTTTGGAGAAAGACAACATCTTGTGCTTAATTTTGTTGAAAATATTGAAATCAGCATTTGCAACACAATGCGTGAATTGTGGAAAGTAATTGAAGCCATTTTAACTTCAGCCACACCCGGGGCAAATAAACAGTCAGATGCTGTTTCTGGTGCTCAGAAGACCTGCTCTTCAAAGAGAAGCAAGTGTTTCAGTAAGTTTCTGCTGTTGAAAATGTTTCAAGAATGCTCCGAGCAAGACATTGAGTTGCTTTCAATGTGAATTTTTAAAGAAAAGTCACGTCCAAAACGAAAATTTAGAATCAGTGGATTTTTCAGATCGTCTTTTTATTTTCTCTGTGTGCGTTGAAAACTGACACCAAGCTTGCGGTGAGGTGCGGCTGCGAGTCCAACTCAAGCTCCACCTCCCAGCACGCATGCGTTAATCCCCCAGCCAATAGCATCGCTTTCCCACAGATCCATCACAGCAGAACAAGCAGCTCTTACAAATCAATTTCACATGTTCCTTTTGGCTTCAATAAATATGATCCGCACTTGACAGGCCACTTCATTCGGCAGACCTGCTTCATCGTTCACGCTATCAACGCGGCTTTCTCTGCCCTTGTTCCTCGCAGGGATCAAGCCATCTTCTCAGACTGCTACTTCGCGGGTTTTTGCCGTCGAGCTGCAGCTCAGTGAAGCAACTTTTATCACCAAATAGTCTTCGACACCAAACACCTGGAAGACTCTCATTTTGTTCGGGGGCGTCAAATCTCCACGAGGAAGAAAAACTTGTGCCAATTGGCGCTTCAAGCTTTGAGAAGGAATCATCAAGTGACGGAATGACGGTCATGAGCGCGGACTATTGGCAACACATCTGCTGAGAATTGGGACTGGATCTTGAATCCAAATAGACACATATCTCAGCACATTGTTTCCGACCGAGTGGAATCCTGACCGATCAACACTGAAGATTTGTCTACAGAACATCAAAGACGAACGGCCGCTGCAAATTTGACTGACTTTCAATCAAGTGTGTGTTCGTCATTTGTTGTGAACAGAACATTATTTGACCGAATCACGAAATCTTCGCGCAATGGAAGTCTTGCAAGGCGAAAAGGACAAATTTAAGCACGGAAGCTCCGGTTCACAAAGTGAAAACTACAAGCGGAAACTGGACGTCTATCACTCGGCTGCTTTTGAACGGGTCAACAAGGCATTGAAGTTGTCAGACAACCCCATCAAGAGAGAAAACATCGGATCCAAATTTGCGGGTCACAGGTCGACAGGCTCTGCGGCAGCTGGGAGCGCAGCCACCACGGGGAGCGATGCGGTCTTCACCGCGGGAGGCAGGAGATCGGACGGGGCCGGGTCAACGGGCGCCGGGAGCTTCTCCCCCGCCTCGTCGGCGGGGTCTCCCCGCAGCAGCCCCGTGCGCGGCGCCGGCAGCTCGCGACCCTCGAGCCCCGGTGGAGACAGAGCGCGCAGCCCGGACGAAGCGAGTGCAGCAGATCGCGCCCCATCCCGGAGTTTGTCACCAGCTCACAGCGACCGCAGCTGCCCTTCTCCAGGTGAGTGTCAATTTCAATTTCAAAATTCCAACAAACTTTCACGCGTTGCACAAATATTTTTGTGGGCAACAAATTGCTGTTGTGTACTGTCAACTTTGACATCATTTTCGCTGGTTTCAATTCAGTGTCTCATGCTACATTCGATTTTTTGCAATGTATGCATGCTGCTTTGCAGATCACGTAAAGACCACCACAGCACCAAAGGCTTGTGTCTCCTCACCACTGAACAGAATGAATTCTGCATTCAAGAGCCAGGGTCACTTCAAGCATCACAGAAACTCTCACTTCACTGTCGCATCCAAATTTAATCACCAAAATCACGCGCAGCTTCTCAACAAGGACGCCAAATACAACCCGGGAAAACCTTCAGACTCGCAAAGTATGAACTCTGTGATCAAATCTCAAGGACTTCACCGACTGGGCAGCGCCTCACCACCCAGCAGTTCCACTGGTGGACCACAGACTCAACCCCTCAACATGTCCACAAGCAAAGACAATGGTTCAAACAAGCAGCAACACCCAGCAAACAACAACGAGGAACAGAAACCAACCAAACTCACGAGTTTCAGTGTCATGGACATCCTCAATCCAACCAAGTTCAAGCCGCTGGGTCCCATGAACAACAACCACAAATTGCTCCCAGCGATTCCGAGTTTGAGGCCCATCCACCCTCCGCCGTTCATGGCGTCACAGATGCCGGCGTCGACCGCTGAGTTCCTGGCTCACCGTCAAAACCTGGCCCTGCACAGCCACGTCAAAAGTCTGCAGAACCACCAGTGCGAAGCGACTGCCTCCAAACCTCCTGGTGAGTATTCATTCCACAACAGTGCACAGCAAAAGTTCTGAAAACAAAATGTTGGACAACGGACGCTTAATTGGGAACAGAACATCGTTGCAGCCCTTGGAGTGGGTGTTGATGGAAGGGTTTGGGCGCAGTCTGACGCAGGTGTCAGTTGTCGGTCAAGAAAACGTGAGAACCTGCAGTGAATCTGTTACATCAGCCGCTTTGATTTTTGGTCGCGACTATTTTACAGACCAGTGCAAATGATCAGCAACTTAATGTTGATTAGATAGAGCAAATTGGTTGACAAATTGAGCATTTTCACACAAACAGCTGTTTGCCTATGCCCTGAGGTATTGCACGTAAACTGAACTGATACATCAACTAATTAATCTGGACAGCAAAAATGTGCACTTTTAATCACTCCCAGAAATCGTTCACACGAGGATGCCATCTTGTGGCACCTCAGATAAACCTTAATTTCATTAACAACCTGATGACCGTGAAATCATGGCTTTCTATTTCATCCCAGACTAAATGACGCACTAAAATGATGCTCAGAAGAAGAACGTACCGCGAGGGAAACACTGACCGCATACTTCAGGGGCTGACATGGGGGTTCTAATTTGCACCCCTAGAGGGTGGGTAATAAAATTTTGATAGTCCTGCAGCGCTGTCAGTGTCTCAGGCAATAACTTTATCTGTCTGGGACAAAGATAAAGTGCCTGCGTCCATGCCAGGTATTCCAGATGCGCAGATGACTCCACCGTCCGTAATTGAAATCTGTGACACGATAATAGAAAGTTCCTTTGGTGTCAAATTCCTGCGATGCGTCCGCAATGTAGCTGAGTGATGAACAAATTTTCAACGGAATTTCGATGCAATTTAAAGATAATGATGCGTCGATACGTGAAATTGAATTGTCACTGGCCGAAACCTGTTCATCAAATAGCGAAGCTGCCAACGACAAGAACCGAACACTCAGACAGAGCTGCCCTCCGAAGGAGATCCATTTCCAAGCACAAATTTTGGAATGAGAATCGAGTCTGTCCAGTATTTGAAACAAAGTCTCTTGTCGAAGCCTGTCTGTCAAACGCACCCTGACTCAAAACATGCACTTCGTGACTCAATGGCTTCTGCGCTCACTGTAAATTTCTACTGAGCACGAAGAAACGAAGAAAAGCCCCACAGCTGGTTTCGGAGTCAGCGCGAACCCTGCATGGCGGGAGAACAAACAGGTGCAATGCGCGGGAGGAATGATCTCAACGCGACACAATGCGCTCCCCACTGCAAACATTTACGAGGTGGTGCCTGCGATGAGATCGCTATCTCGGAGATGCAGCAATAAAGCAGCATGTTTGAAATTGGGGCTCGCATCACCTCACGTGAAGCTTCCATTTTTTGCCAAGTTAACGTCTTTGCCCCGACAGATTGTGAGTCACGCCCGACCAATAGGCGCCGGATTTTCTTTTCGCCCAAACGAATTTCACCTCTCAGGCCCAACAAATTGATGGGACAACCTTGATCACGTTTCCCACACGTGTCGTGTCGTTTTCAAACATTCATACCTTTCGTCTCTGCAGACAGTCGATGCGACGAGGAGAAGAAGCACGCGACGGCGTCGTCAGGCGACGCCAAGGACGACGACAGCGACGTCGAGATCGACCTCGAGTCCGTCGACGATGGCGACGCGCTTAACAACAGCGACGACAAAAGTGAAGGTGCGAGCACACACGCCGCGTGCAAACACACCGGAAAACTTGCACGAGCATCTGTAATTCTGAGCAAGGGTCAAAAAGATAAAACTGCAGCAACTGTCTTCAAGCAAAAAAGTGGGAAACGAATCAAGCAGCAGAGTTCTCGTCCTTATCCGAGCCTTCTGGACACACAGGTGCGGACGGGTTGGACGCGGACGGGCAGCGCGGAGGAAAACCGCGCCGCGCGCGCACGGCGTTCACGTACGAGCAGCTGGTGGCGCTGGAGAACAAGTTCAAGACGACGCGCTACCTGTCGGTGTGCGAGCGCCTCAACTTGGCGCTCTCCCTCAACCTGACCGAGACGCAGGTACGAGTAACAGGTCAAGTTCGACTGCAGATGTTCTGCGCAGTGAAGTGAAGAACACGAGTTGATAAAAATTGCACAGAACATCTTGAATCAAAAGAGTAAATTTCTCCCACGGCTTTAAGGAAAACGGGAAACAGACATTTCAGTCATTCCACGACGCGTAAAGACGACACTCCCAACTCACACTTCCGTCCTCTTTCTTCAGATAAAGATCTGGTTCCAAAACCGACGCACAAAGTGGAAGAAGCAGAACCCGGGATGCGACATCAACACGCCGACGCCCTCCCCGCCGTCCTACGGGCCGCTTGGACTCTCCGGCCTCTCATACGGTCACGCCGCCCTCCTTGCCGGGCACTCGCTTCCCGCCGCCGCCTACCTTTCTCACACGCAGGGGCTGGGTGCAGCAGGACTGGGCCTGCTGCGACAGGGCATCAACCCCCACGTGTACTTCCAACATTACAGAACATAGGTGCAGTCTCTGACGCACAAATTGAATTCTAAACTTGTTCGTTCGCATAAGATGCTTCTTGAAATTGCGACACAGTTGTTTCTGGTGGTTTTCGTTCTTGCTTCTGGGTTGGCGTCACAGTTCGGCCAAAACTGGCACAAAATCTGGGTTGGTTACGGGTCTGACTGGGTTCTTTCTACAGCTCTTGTCACAGCCCTGGAGACGGTGGTTTGACCGAAAATGATTTGAAGTTGTTGTTGGAAAAATGATTGAACTGGAACAGCAAAGACGATCTTGTCTGATGTTTCACGCGCACTTGTTACCTGTAAATATCGCTGCGTGCTTGAGTCACGAGAAACCCATGAGACGCACAGATGGCAGAACTGCTTTTTGTTGACTTTCTATTGTCTCGTTACCTTGTACCGTAAATGTTGTACAAAATAAATGTGTTTCTTTTTTGCCACACATGACACAGGTTTTGTCTCCTTCGGTGTTGCCGCACAAATGAGAAAAATTCCAACGATACGTGTTGAAACAAAGGGATGGCGGCGACCGCACAAATCGCCACTCAACATTGATTGCGACGATCCTGCGATCACTTGCGCATCTCTACTATTGCAATTGGTGGAGCTCACAAGTGATCCCAGACAAGCAACCCTCGGAACATTTTTCGTCCTCGACAGACTGGACAGCTTCCTGTTGAGTTCTCTTCGCTTCATGATGCACAGCGTTCACACATTTCGAAATACGCGCGAATCGCCACCTCGATCACCGTTGTAAGCACCCGACATCTGTCGACCGTCCTGACCACTCGACTCAACCATTCGTTGTAAAAGTTCATCTTCACCATGCAGAACAGAAACATTGTGAGGTCTCGTGCGCAGTGTTGCAACGCAGTGGACCGCGGAAACCAAAAGCCACCGAGACCATTCATTTCGCGTTTCAAGAAACGATTTATTAGAAAAATACCTTTCAACAACGCGACAGAACCATTTGAAATCAAAGTCAGGATTGAGCGTTTATGCATTGCTATTCACGGCCCTCGTTACCGGTACCACCAAGACACCAAAGTCACCCGCTGGAAGTCTCGGATCATTTGAAGAAGGAACCAGTGAGGACAGGGAATGATTGTATCACACCAGCATTACGGAAACTTTGAACATTTCTCTCAAACATACACTCAAAAAGATTTTTTTCGCAAAAAGGCAGCAGGCTGTTCCGCTGTGCTGTGCAGAGCAAGTGAGCAAGGAACCCGGGCCCGCCCTTTTTTGAAGACCATTCTTTCAATTCTGTGTGTGTGTTTCGAAAGACAGTTGTTCAAACGCTCAGACATCATTCACGCGTTCTCTTCGAATCATACCAATCGTCAATTTCCTTGTAACGACACCAAATCACTCACCGTCATTGCTTGTGAGGCGAAGAGACCGAGTGTCGGATTCAACTAAATTTGTCAAAAATCATCTCCACCATCACAACTGTGTTAAAAACTTATGTCATGATGGACAAGTTTCGAAACAAGTTTCGGGTCCGCAAAGCCTCGTCAACTAAGGGTTTCATAACAAACGGCAAATGGTGTAACAACGCATTGAAACAAAGTAACCTCTGCTCAATCACACTGACCAATCATAAAACCAATTCATCAACATCCCAGTCCGCCTCGAATGTTCGAACAACAAGAACCGGTCATCGGTCATGGAAGCGGCACATCATTTTCTCAAATCAAGAACGTCACACAATTATTTCCAGGAAGCGTTTGAAAACAACCTAACAACCGTCAATCCCTAATTGACAACAGGCCTACTTGGCACAACACTCGCCTTCTGCACGACAGCGCCCTTCTCAGGAGGTGCGTCCACCACCACGGCCGTCGTTTTCTTGGAGACCTCGGCGATGCTCACAGTGCCGTCGCCGCTGGCACCCTCGGTGCTGCTGCTGTGCTGCATGATATAATGCTTGAAAAACTCGTACACGGACCACGAGATGGCCGTCGACGGCATCTGGTAGATGACGCGGGCCGAGAGGCCCCGGAAATAACCCTTGGGGCCGCAGCACGTGTACACGGTGCGGATGGCCTGGGACAAGCCTTCGATGCGCCCGTGGTCCACATCACAGATGCGCAGTCTCTCCTGCGTGTTCAGCAGAGTCTTGCACACATCCAGGGGCGTCGTGACGGCCGCGGCCACGCCTCCAGCCACCGCTCCGGAGACGCAGTGAGTCAACGGGTGGTACTCCCGGTCCTTGTTCAACAGATCCTGACAAGCCTCGTACACCATGAAGTGGATACTTTGGAACGGGATGTTCATCGTCAACTGTGTGAAGAAGGACCGGTAGAAGGCGTGCACGCCCTCCTTCCGGTACACTTCCCTGGCACACTCACGACACGTCTTGTACGGACTGTCGTACACTTGCATGCGCTGCTTTATCACTGTTGACCGCCGCCCCGGTTCAGGTCAGGCAGGAGACGATTCGAGTCACATAAAAAGAGAACAACATCCGCTGCACCAACTGTTTCTGACTGCTGCGGAGCACGCACTAGTATTCTCGAGGACGACATTCGTGTTAAGTTGGTTTCAAAGTTGTCTCTTTTGTTCGTTTTACACGTCTGCCACATCGTGTGGCGTGAGCAAAATACGCACCGTCAGCAGGATTCATGACGGCGTCGTGCAGCACCGTGGCGAACATACCAGCAGTACCTGCGGACAGAGAGCAACGAGCTGCAGGAATTGACATGAAAAAAACATTGTTGACAGGTTGCACAAACCCTTGTCAAGTTGCCGGAACCTTGGGGTGCAAGTGTTGCAATGGAAACGAACTAGAGAACTACTCGGATTCGTGAGGGCGCAGCGCAGACCCTTGTCAGTCCAGAACAGACTCCCGTCCCGGCAAAAATAGTGAGACAACCGGCAATCTGAAGGTCTCTTAAGGGGCGGCCACACAGGGTTGAGATGTTCTGAAAAAGAAACGCTTCATAAATGCTTGCTGTGTGGCCACCCTGATTGAAAATAGTGGGAGATATTTTTGACGCGCGTCAAAAATAAACGCGCCTGTGTGGCCGCCGCTTTAAGTACAACTGACCTTTTCTGCAGCTTGGGAAAAGATTGATTTTCAGTCTCCAAAAGTGACAGCAAAACTTTACCAGACACCCCCCCCCCTCTGCAAGTCGATCGGGTTTGTCAACACGAATTGAACGGTGCCTCGATTACCGGTATTCGAGGCGCCGTTCAATTCGTGTTGGCAAACTCCATGTGCTGACGACCTTGCCAAAGCGAAACACGAATAACATATGGCAGACATCATTTTCAGTCCTCCCCAAAACAAGGGCACTGCATGTTGAAGACGTGCGCACCAATTTCATTGGGGTTGCAAGGATAATCGGCGTTGACACTGTTTTCGTTGGAGTCTGAATTCGAAAGTCGAAGAGACCTCCCTCCACCGCTCTCCAGAAAACCAACAAGATTGCATACATTTTGGACTCGGGAAATCCAGCTTGGTCAGCCCCTGAGACTTCTTGCAAGGAGGGATGTGGTTGGGGGTGAAACTGCGTTTCAAACTTGGGGTGACTGGCAGTCACTGGCTGTGGGCAGAATTTGTTTGAAGGTCGTTCTGTCAGAGTTGTGTGCGAAGCCAAACAAAAGATAGTGACACTGTGAATGAATGAATTCAACACCAGTGAATGCAATTTCGCACGTGGACAGGTGAACTAGCAAATTTGGTCAAAACAGACACAAGTGAACAAACACGGATGTGGCATTGACAATGTTCTGAAATGTGCGTGCCTGTGCTGTGATCCAGCAGTCTGCGCACCCTTTGCCATTGCCACTGGATAATGTTCCAAGCATCAACGTGTGTGTACTGTTTACACATCATCATTATTCGGACCGCGGCAGTCATACACGGTGTCATCAAATATTCTCCAGAAAAAGACTCTTCACTTCCTTTACCTACATTTCTTGGGAGAAACGAGAAGAAATGGTCGTCACGATCTTTGGTGCACAAGACCTACGGTAGAATTTTCACAACAGAAATCTTACCATGGTGAAGGGCGTTTTGCTGGCCGCCTCCACTCAGCACCTTCTTCATCTTTTCGTAGCAGGCGAAGTACATGGCGTGGGCGGGGCCGGCGCCGGCCACCACGGCGTTGATGCCGCGCACCGTTTTGCGCACGCCCTCGTGCTTGATGATCTTGCTGAAGGCGTCAGTGACGTTGCGGTAGTTGTAGCGAGGGTCTGGCATCAACCGCTGCATGCGGGTCTGAAATTCACAAGCGTCTGTCTTGAAATTCCACCAACTTCTTTGTGTAAAGGCAACACACCTACGTATCAAAAACATTTCTTGACCGCAGAACCTTTTTTTTTTTTCGCGTCAAACGACAGAAACCACATTTGCGAATTTCGACACGAAGGAAGTGAACAAAAGGCGTTGTTCCTGGCCCAAGGAACTTTCAGTCACAGAAATATCTATCGGTAAGTCAATGAAAAGGGGATTTCTGCACTATAAAATTGCATGCTGATGACAATGTGTGCAGGTATACATTCTTCATTGGGATCGTCGAGATTTGATATCACAAGGCATAAATCTTGTGGATGACCGACTTCCAGCGTCACAGTTGAGAACCCCAGATGTAGCTGACCTCAGTATCTCAAACCGCTAAAGACGACAAGAGCCACTTCTCTGGGTGCTTTCACACCTGGGGAAATTACGAATATTTTGTGGTCTTCGTACGAGTGAACGCCTTGGGTTCCCGTTTCTCAACCTGGATCCCCAACACCCCAAACAGAATATTCGTCAGCTATACGAAATTTTATTAACGAGGCTGGCGAGGGAAGGCAGACCAACAAGTATTTTTCAAGTGGATGCTCGGGTCGGGCCTGCCCTGAAATTCGCGTGCACACAAGACTTGCCTCAAGGAGACACTGATCAGGGGGCAGGACCTACCTCATGGGGGGTGGGGGTGAGGGAAACAGTTGGTCTCAGCAATCCCCCTGCGAAACGTCAGGCCCCGAGCCATTGCCAGGATTGGGAGGGGGGGGGGTACGTACCAAGGAACGAAGTTTTGGTTTCATACGGTACGAACACGAACAGCAGCCAAATACTTTTTGTCAGAGTAAAAGCAGAGTCTCATCAACTTGTACACGTGGCGATCCTTTCGCTTTCCACAAACTCATTCATACGCACTGGCATGGAATTCGCCTGTGAAATATGTTCACGATTCGCTTGAGTGCTCGACAGCTCGAGGGGTTGTCGACCCCTGGGTGCCACCAGGCTGCAGATCCAAGTGCGGTTACTTTTATGAACTGCCGAAGGGTTTCGCTTCAGACACTTCCTGCAACTCTCAGTTTGTTCAAATGTTTCACACAATTATGAAATTGTCAGGGAGCTGAACAAACCAGAAGTACTCGTATGTGAAACATCAGCACAATTTATCTGGAGCACTGTGACCCAGTTTTTATGAACATGTTGCGAACGGCGCGTGTCACTTTGGGAAGAATGACCCCGGAGATTTCAGTCAGCATGATCACTCGCACACAAAGCAATTTTGAACTGTGACTCCAAACGCAGGAAGATGCACGGATTCTTCTCACCTTCACACAGTCAACTGGGTACATAACACAGTGTTCACTGATGCCTGCTGCCGCACCCGCCAACATGTGAGCAGAAATGGCACTGCTCTCCGGCAGGCTTTCATAATCGTCATCCGCCATGTTCGCAGCACCAAAAGAGTATTATGAACTGTCTACATGAAGTTCAGTCAATGAGAAAAATCCGCTATGACCAGCAACATGAAAATTTTCCCATCAAATTCAGGTGAAACTTGTCATCAAACTTCTCTGACCATCGACCATGCTTCAGGAAGGGCAAGGTCTCAGACGGAGAATTGAACTGTATCCGTTGATTATCTATCTTTGTGCACGGTCAATCATAAAATTTATTCAATGAACTTCAGAAATCAAGCTACATGCTGATATTTCCTTTTGAATTGACTTATCATGTCCTTTCTTGCTTCCAAAGCAACCAAGCTGCAATTAGTCCGCAATTAAAAAATTTCAAGATCGAATTGCGGAGCACATGCCGGATACAGTTTTACCTGCTGAACCGAAAAGTTTTGTGCTTGAATGTTTTTTTGTTTCTTTGTGTGAAATGGATCGTCCATCTGTCGATCCGAAAGTTGTGGACAACATTGTAGACAGACTGAAGAAGCGCGGTCTGTTTGACAAGTTCAGGAAGGAATGTTTGGAGGAAATTGACACAAAGGTAAGCTGTTCTCTATTATCGCTCACAGCATCTCTCTCTCTCCCCCTCTTTCAGTTGCGTAGATATGACCCACCAACTGGAACCGACAAAGTGAAACAATGCGAGCAGGACTTGTTTGAGTTTCATAAAAATTTACTACCAGAGTCAGTGCGACGCAATTGAACCGAGCTGCAATGTTGACTGGGCTTGTTGACGTGTCTGCCAGAACTGATCTTTGTCAGCCGCGGTAGCGAGCTGATATTGCTTGCTTTTAAACGATTTATTGATCACCGTCTAAATGTACAGTTCTCACACACATACAAAACAAATAAATAAATAAATGAAAAACAAAATGGGTACCTTGGAACCAGTGGAAGCATTCAAGGGTGCATTTTACAATTTATTGACAAAATCTACCTGTTGTTACTATATAATATTTGATAAATTGATAAATATTTTTATAAATTTGGTTATCTATATTTGGATCTTTTTCTCCCTTTATTATTTGTATTAATTTTTTATTTGAAATTTTATCAAATATTGGGTTTAGTTGTGAAATATTGTTTTTTAATAATTGTCT
>JAAUXT010103698.1_pt1 | contig 35686 bp, 40 predicted proteins | sample 7278171 | NCBI WGS metagenome assembly JAAUXT01 (sample SAMN14350112, study PRJNA611818) | marine sediment metagenome | isolation source: surface marine sediment (1.8m) | place: French Polynesia: Moorea | collected 2018-08 | reverse complement strand
CCCACTTTGGGAAAAATGGCCAGAAATGATCGATGATGCTCACTGACCATTTTTCCAAAAGTGGGTCCAACCCCCCCCCCCAGGTCGACCCACTTTACACACATGGACGGACAGACATACAGACTGATGGTGATTACACTAAGCGTGTGGTAACACCCTTCGGGACCACACGCTTAAAAACACCGAGAAACACCGACCAAGAGTTCGCAAGCCCTGCAAACAAATGACTCCAAAGTCACAAGTGCAAGTTCTGGTCAAACACATTGCTGTCAGCTGCAACAGTGCAGTCCTCCTTGAACAACACTCACGGGAGCTGACGAGCCACTGGTCGTGTTCAGAGACACCAAGGTGACGCCCACCGCGATATCTGTTTTTCCGAATGTGCTCTGGTTAGTATCCAGTTCGATAGGAGACAGCTTGGTGCCAGTTTTGTCAAAGCACATTGGAATTTCAATCCAGCGTCGGGTCAGGAACTCCCGCCCCCCCCCCCCGCCGCTTCGCTTCTTGAATTTTTGCTTCCGACGAGGACTTGGGAATCCCTCCGTCCGAGACAAACTCAGGTCGTCAGACTCGTCTTGTGTGCGCAGTCCACTTAGAGGATGAGTGCAGGGTAGTCTTGGAAAATTACCGTGGACCTGTGGGCCAACGAGGAAGAACAAGAAAACAAAATTATCATGACCCAGATCCCCCGACAACGAGGAAAATGTACGATGCCGACCCCACGATCTCTGCACCTGACCAGGACCCCAGGGCGACAACAATCAATAGTCCATGAATACCAAGACGAGTTTATTAGATCATTGGAGATTGAGCCCGGCCCACTCAGACGGACACTACAAGTCAAAAGTTCCTCAGCAACAACGAGCGAGAAACAGGATGAATCCTACTGCACGCATTGTATTCATGGAAATGCAAAAAAGTCTTTGTTTTGGGTCTTCACGGCAAAAAATCAGAGACTTTTCTCAAGAATGACAGCCAAGATCGTTTTTTTCGGTTGCGCAAATCAGATGACACCGCGCGGCAGCGAATGGCGTCGGGAGCCGGGAGCGGACGCGCCGCTCTCCGCGCTGCGGGGACAGAGACAGCGACGCTTCTCGAGGTTCACGTGACCTGAACGATCGTGAAGCGTTGATCTCGCAGCGGATTGCAGGCGCATCAAACTGCCAAATCCAATACATTAGCCACCACCCAACGGATTGGCCTTCATATTTTGACACATTTTGGTCTATTTTGGGCTGAATACGAGATTTCCAGGCGGATGCCGTCTCCAAACAGATGTCTTCGGTCAACTTGGCCATGTCATTCGCTGGACGAGTCTCCGACAAAGTGAAGCTGAGGCTGAAGCACCGACTCGCTGTGTGAAAGCACTGAATGTTTTCTGCAGCCTGCGGCCAAAGCTTCAATCCAGGTCCTGTGAAGCGATGGAATGCTTTGACTATCTGTGTTTCAGTAGGCTCAAAGATCGCTTTGATTTGATGTCCGCCCAGCAAACCGTCGTCCCAGCTGTTTGCTGAAGACGGTGAAAGAGACCAATCAATGCGATCGCGAGGACTGAGGAGGGCACGGAGGAATCGACAGGTTGACGCGTGTCGCCCTGTGCACGGACCTGTCAGGACGCTCCACACAAACCAAACACACACAAAGCCGGATTCGTTTCTCGCAAATGCTGCACAACACCGCGGCTGGTTCAGGCAGAGGCAAAGCACAACGTTGCACCTGCAGTCTGAGAAACAAACAGCCTGTTGCAATTCAGCTGTTGCGAGCGCAAAGCAGACCTCTCTACAATACTTGGGCGTTCCACTAACAGCCCTTTTAAGGCCCCGCGTTCTGACTCAAAAAACACTTTAGTTTCCATTTCTTAATGTTTGATCGATAAAGCTTTTGTTTCGCGCAATTTTCTACTTCACTCTGTCTCTGCGGTGAAGACTCCCAGCGGCGCTGTTCGTGGCGGCTCCAGTGTCGCTCCCATTACAACTTCCCAGTCTCAAACAGTGATTGCTGATGAAATATTCACAGATTCGCAAAATCATACATCTTCACAAACGTTTAACGTTTCCTTGAAGCAGGCAAAATGGCTCCACGGGTTGAGCCGACGTTCAACTTCCGTTTCTTGCCTGCGGTCACACGAGTGGTCTCTACGCAGACATTTCTCCAGGGAAAGGTCAGAACTCGCGACCCCCTCAGATGCGAGATGGTAATTGAGATGGAGCACTGCTTGAGTGGTGGTGGATTCCTTGCTCAAAGATGAAGAAGCGACCGGACGTACCTGGCTGTGAGAGGCGCATGAGCGACGTGTAGATGTCGTGCGCGTCGCGCTCGCGCGGCACGACGAACGTGACGCAGAGGAACGTCTTGCAGCGGATCTGCAGCGGAGACCCCGACGTCGTCAGCGGCAGCTTCTCCACCGAGGAGATGTGCATGTGCAGGATCTACAGTGAGGCAACACCAACTTTCCTCAGTGATAACACTGCGGGTCTGCGCGCGACGCCGGCTTCTCACAACAGCGAGAGGGGTTGAAACGAACTTGGATGAGAAACTGAGTGACCGCTGTGAACATTTCAGTTGTGGTCGCGCCAAAATATCGCCTTCATCACCGACTGGTTTGAGGCGTCTCTTACCGATGAGAGAAGCGACACCAAACAGTGTGGTGTGGATGTGCGAGTTATGAGCGGACCAGAGTCATGATCGTGTGCAAATTAATTTTTCTGAACAAACGAACAAACTGCTGAACTAGCTTCGACGGTTGTTTTATTGTCCGTTTCCTGCGACTGACGCGTGCTGTCCCGCCCGACGGGGAGTAACTGATCAGGCTTCATAATCGCTGACGCTAAGCTGCGATAAAGCAGCATTACTTGGCCAGCGTGCCGCCGCATACAAATTGAACAGGAAAGGACTTGTGGCGTGCTTCGACCAGAGATCACTTCCGGGCCATTTGCACTCAATGCTAATTTCACCAAGAACTTCTGAGGGGACACCATTCTCCACGAAGAGGAAAGAAAACAGCAGGATGCTGTTGAAATAGTCTTCTTTTGCGTTGTTCCTCACACAGAAATAGTCGACCCAATTGAGGCGACTCCGTTTCTTAGCAGCTTTGCTTGGATGACATTTCCCAGCACGCACAGTATTATTATGAGTCTCGAGTCTTAATTGTTTACTTCCGCTTAATTTCCCGCGCCTGAAGCACTTCATCAAGACTTGGTCGCCAGCACCGCAACTTCGCGACGGCGTCACACGCGCCGAGCTGCAGCAGGCGCCGCTCCCTCCGCCCTTCCGAGATGCAGCTTTTCGTCACGACTCGGAAGCAAAACGTTTGTCTGACGGTGCGACGTTTTTCCCGGGCTTCTTTCAACAGCACGAAACCCAACTCCTGCCCCAACCTCAGGCGCAGTGCTGACACCGTCGCGAGCGCCGCCACCCGATGTGGCTGCTTCTTACCCAGGTTTCCTTCTTGCCGGCGGGGTCCACGAAGATGAGGTGCGTGGCGGTCAGGTAGAGAGTGCCCACCGACGGCTTGCGCGAGTTGTAGCGATCCAGCAACCGCACGTTGTCCACCTGAAAGGAGACAAGCTTGCAAATAAGCACACCTACACACTGAAATGTCACGTTTCTGACTTCTACCTTCAATCAAACGATGGGACAGAGTCCTCAGCGCCTGACACCAACAGCACTCGCGTGTTTGTTGTTGAGGCACCTGATCTCGAACCTCTGGCAATCAAGACACCAAGGTGTTTTTTCTGTGACCAAGTCTATCACAAAGTTCGGCAAAGTAATGTGGCCTTTGTCCGGTCCCTTGTAGACCGCCAGTGTCAATCTCGTACAAACAACGACCTCCCAGTTAAAAATGAAAGACCTCAGTGCTTCAGACAACCCTGTAATTGGCGCTAATATATGGTCCCCGAGATGAGAGGCAAACTCCACAGGAGCTTCGGGAACGGAAGGGCGCGCTGCAGCTTCAGCGTCTGCGACGGAAACCGCCATCAGGTTCAAGCGAACCACCTGAGCTGAATGCAAAACCCTGCGCGTCTCATCTGCGACTCTCGCAATCAGCGCTGGATAAGAGCCCCGTCGATGCTCGGACAGCCTGACGCACGCACTTGCTTCTGTGTTCGGATTCACAGTTTCGCGGATTCAGGTCGCTCCGCTGCTGCTTCATTTCACAATCGCCTTGAATGACAACAGAAGCCCCATAAATTAGCAGTTCTTCACGGACGCGACACAGGGCTGATGCAAATTTCCTCCATGGGGACCAATATTATGGCGCCTGTGGAAACAAATGCGCCCATGTTTGCGAACGCAGCTTGTGAAGCAGCGATTCTGTGTGAAATATGAGCGCAAGCACACGTCTCACAGGTGAATGAGAACGACGAGCTGGTCCGGTTTCTGAATGATATCTCATTGTTTCACGGGCTTTGTCGTGAAAACGAATTGGTTCGTGCACAACGACAAAAGAATGGGTCAGTTCCATTTGCAACCGATGTCACGACACCTGATGTTGATGACTCGAGAAGTTTGAGAACTTGGGGCAATCTTGTCCAAATCCCGCAAAACGTCGGCGCGATAGAATCGGTGTCTGCGCATGTCCCTTCAACGGAGCCGAGGCTTATCCGCCGCGGGAACAGACATCGTCACTGCAGACAGAACAATGGTCTCGGCGCGATATGATTGTCGCAGACGCACGTTTCTGCTGCAGGCGGAGACAGAAGCCTTTGAGGCGGTAATGAAGGATCCTCAATGCGCACCCGGGAGGCGCGGGGCCCACAATGTAGCGCCAGAGAAACACCAGCAAATGGCTCAGAATTGGATTCCAAACAAAAACAACATCTATCGCCTTTTGTTGCCCGAAAAATTCTGAAGCCACACGAGGGAATCCTGTCAAAATGAAGAACCGCAGAACAGGGACCCTTCTGTTGCAGCAGAGCAGAAAAGATGTTTCACACCAAAATGGAACGCCTTCGATGTTTGTTTTAAAATGCCAACACAAAAAGCCCTGTTTCCCAAGATGCAACACAATCAATCTGCTGAGTAACAGCACCAAAATGAGAAGCGAACACACAAGTAAATTGCTGAAGAGCATCAAAACTCATCACAACAAGTGCATTCGGAAGGAAACATTTCTGGAGAGCGACACTGGGGAAATCGGGCGAAGAGTTAGGGATCCGAGATGTGCGGATTCTCCAGGAGGAGGAGCGGACGCCGAATCTCAACTCGTCTCCGACAACAGTGGTCGGCGCACGACCGACCGACAGTTGCGCACGCAACCTGCTCGTTTGTCAGGTGAACGCAGATCCTTCAGATCAAACACACAACGCACACAAGAAAACGATCAGATCCTCGGGCGCCTCTTCCCGGAGCCGACCTGGTCGCGTTTCCGCAGATTCACCTGCTCCGCTCCACGTCCACAGCGCCAACTGCACCGCCCGCACAACTCCCGCTCCTCACACTCCCAAGCGCGCCACACAATCCGTTTCCGTCCGCCGCATTCAGAAGCGAATATCACTCCACAAAACAGCAAGTTGCACACAAAACAAATGAGGATGCACGAAGTTGTGGAACTCTCCTGGACGCCTCTTGTCAGACTAACACAGTGGGTAACGATCCCAGCATCCCGCCGGTCAGCACGAAACTCGTTACGCGCCGCACTCGAATCCGTCCCGCTCTTCTCTCAAGGGTCCACAACTGCACATGGATACCTTCTGCAAACACTGGACTTGGCTTTGCTATGCTCACTTCAGCACGGAGGTTTCTGAAGCACCAACTGATGTTTCCCCGGTGCCCGGAATATCACAAGTGGAACGATCGCAGTTCCGCGGCAGCACTCAGCCCAAGTGTGGTCCCAGACGAAGAATGCCACGCGCGATACTTGTTTTGGGGCGAAGGGGGAAGGAAGAAGACAAACACCAAACCCAAATGAAGAAACAACTCGTGCCCAAGATGTGTGGCGTCATGACGAGCCCAAGTTGACCGTACAATGATCCAGCTGACAGCTGCAGAAAGCTTTGTTGTTGCATGCAGTTGTTGCATGTAGTTCGCTTCTGGCGTTGTAATGTCTTCAAAAAGCAAGGTCACGCTGCCTTTTGCGCAAAAATTTCGATCAGAAGGGCCCAGCATGTATCGGAAGAAACGAAAGAGCAGCGGTCGATGGATCCGTGCCCCTCTTGCGTCATTTGTTGCCTTGCTTGACAAAAGGCTTCCAAGTTTCCATAGAGCCTGTGGCGCTACACGTCCTTGCAGCGCCGGGTGTGTGGAGGCGCAGTTCCTGTCACAAAACATTTTCAGGCGCGATCTCCAAGGTGAGGTGGGCCACTTCGACGTCAGCTGTGTATTTTGACAAGGCATCACGCAAAACTGACTTTTCTGCGTGTTGAAACCTCGCTCCACTCAAACAAATTCTACCTTTTCATTAACATCAGAATAGCATTACTTACTGCATTCATCTTCCAAGTTATTATGTGCACAGGTTGAGCCACGACAAGGCTACTTCCTCAAACACTGTCGCTGGTCTCAGTCTTTCGTGCGATACTGTGTCAAGAAATAGATCGGTCTGCGTTTTTACGCCCGCATGATTTGTACTTTGATCATTTGCAACTGCCATATTTGGATCCTGTGTCACACTTCTTCACATTAGCACGGAACGCGACCCGGGGACAACACGCCGTATCTTACGCCCGCGAGGCCGTTATCTGCAGCAAAACGTCCGTTTCGCGTGACTCGATTGTTTTGAACCAAGTCGGCAGTGGGTGTGGCTCTGCAACTTTGGCTGTCACTCCGCACACTCAACACAGCACCTGTTGGCCTGAGTGTTCAAAATCTCACACACGGTTTCTTCAACAGATCTCACGCTCTTTTTCCTTTGACTTTGTTGGGGCGCAAGACAAGTACGAGGGAGCTTCAAAAATGGTGTCAATCTGCATGTTCAGCGTGTTTGGCAACAGGCACGGGTGGTTGATTCGAGACAATACAAGTATCAGACGGGCCAATTCTTTTGTCCTTCTCAAAGCAGACTGGTCAAGTGACTTCCCCGCTGCACATGCAGAGTGACACCATATTTTGCTACGAGTACAACCTCGCGTATTTCGAACCTAGAAAACGGGTCTGAAATATCTTTCCGTGCAATCCAACAGACCTTTGACCCTGACCTTCCCTCCCCGGCCGGATGCTCCACATTCGGCTCCAGATCTCATCCCACATCCGCTATGCTGCATATCGAGGGAAGATCAGCTGGAGGCTCAGACGCACATTGATCCAGCCAAATTCCACTCGTGAACTCGTTCCGCCGCTTCGGTCTTGTAGTTTGACTCTTTCCTTGCGAGGTGGCAGCAAGGAGGCGGCATGTTTCTTCGCGACAACATGAATCTTGCATTTGTGGCACCTGAATGGACTGTGCAATCTTGGAATGGGAACAGTGTGACTGACAGTCGTAAATGCACGGCCTCGGTGGGGCATCAAACTCGTATGTGGCACAGCTACACTTCATCACTGTCTCAATTGCTACAAAACACCGTCAATCGAGACTCGTGCGTTTGGACAAAAAATCTCACATTCATTGCACACCAACAACATTGAAGTCTTTTGTGCTGCTGCAGAGAGGAAGGATCCTTTCATCACCTTTCGACTGGATTTTCAGATCCCCGTCCAACTGGGAAGACGTGACGTGAATAGTGAAAAGGAAACTTGCCCGCAAAACAAAAATGGATACGCGGTTTCTGCGCGCGTTACTGTGGAGCACGCTGGTTGCCATGGCGGCAGGGGCACGCATCTTGATGCTGCCCTACCCGTTCAGCAGTCACGTGGCTGAGCTGACACACATCGCACGCCACCTGGTGAGCCGCGGCCACGACGTCCGCATGCTGCTGTCCCCAACCCTCCCGGACTTCAAGCGCTGGCAGGTGAGTGATCAACTCGCACCTCGAGTCAGTCAGTGTGTCGCGGAGGAAACGTTGATCGATCCATCAAACAACTGTTTCACGGCACATTTGTCTGGACTGCCCAAGCACCCAGCTCTCCAGGGTGCGAGTCTCAAGGTCGGTCACCGCACAATGCAGGGCGCAAACCTCGTGTGTTGCAGAAGCAGGGCGTGCCGATCATCACGCACCACGTCATCGAGAAGGCCATCTACTCCAAGCAGCAGGACGACCTCGACCAACTGTGGGAGGAGCTCATGCACATCACTCTGGTGCGTTTCCCTCGCAAAACACAAGATGCAACGGTATGACGTGAATGTGCTGTCCACACCACGATAACGCGCGACGTGTTCCTTTTGTCTGCACACGTGTCAGATCGACGACATGCGCATCAACGTGGACGGGTTCCAGGGCTTCTGCACCAACCCGCTCAGCGACAACGCGCTCTTCACCAAACTGCGTGGCATCCAGTTCGACCTCGCCGTCGTCGACTCGTTCGTCGGAAGCAGGTTCAGCTTTTCCTCAAAGCTTTCCACGGTTGGACATTCTTGTGCATCAATCCTACAGATCTTGCAGAAACCACAGCGGAACGATGCCAAGTAACTCTGCGTTCTCATTGAGGAAAGAAGGAAACCAAAACACACAGGGAAATGTGTTTCTGGTCCGGCCATGTGAAGTGAAAGTCGCACGTGCGAGGCACCATTCACGTAGGTGTGGCGCCCATCCGTGCGGAAGGAATGGGACAATGGCTCCAGCCATTTTCGTCAGCCAACTTCAGTCAATGCGAACTTCTCATGCAATCTGTCCACAGTGTCAAGTCGGGCAACTGCTGCACTGAAAAGCGATGTTTATGACGCTCCGCCCGCCCCCGTCTCGCTTCTTGCGCGCTCTGTGTTTGCTGTCACGAATCGGCAATGTGTGTGCGCGGGTCAGTGAAAAGCGGATCAGGGATTGCCCCGCTAAGCTTTGCATCTCAAGGGGAAGGATGGGCAGCTCATCCGCACAACTCGGACAAATACCCTCAGCGTTATCAGGAAAACAAAACAGCCAGCCGTGGGGCACAAGCTGCTGACACACAGAGTTCGGTGACCTGTTGGTGTTCGGTGCGTGTGAGAGTGAGAGTGGCGCTGTTTCCTCTTTCCAGATGCCTGGCGCTGATACCGTACCGGCTGGACATCCCCTTCGTCAACGTGATGACGTCCTTCGAGCCGTGGCTGCTGAGGAGTCCTGCCCTCCCGTCGTTTGTCCCGTTCAACATGTACCGGGACCGCTCCCCCCACATGACCTTCTGGGAGCGGCTCGACAACGCGTACCGTCAGATGGACTGGACCCTGTTTCCCGGAGTGCCTTACCTCGAGGACGCCTACCTCAACAGGTTCCTGGGCGGCAAGCCCCCTATTCCTATCAATCGTCTCGTAGGCAGAGCGTTGCTTTGGCTCATCGACACGGATTTCGCCATCGACTACGCGCGTCCCCTCATGCCGAACGAGGTTCTGATTGGAGGCCTGACGACGCAGCCGGGGAGGCCGCTTCCGTCAGACCTGGAGGCGTTCGTGAATCAGTCTCGGGACGGGGTCATCGTCGTGTCGTTCGGCTCCATGGCGACCAACCTTCCGCAGGAAGTCAGGACCAAGCTGCTCGAGGCCTTCAGCGCGGTAACTGTCCAACTGCGCGGCGCCACTGCTTGCGACCAAACCGCAAATAAACCAGAACACTGGCTGCAGAAGGCGTGCGACTTTAAAACGCGAGTCTCGCCAAACTCCCCAATTAGGAGGTTCGCGGGGATGAACCCGTCCCAAATGCCCATCCCATGACAAGGGGGATGAGTGTGTGAGGAGTTAAACCCCTTTGAACCCCACTGCTGGCTTTGCACAGACTTGCCCCACCATTCCGCCCCTCCCCAGATGCAATTGAAGCTGTGGTGTTCACCGGACCTCATTGAAAATTTCTGTGAGCATCTCCTCTCGTTGTCCATACTCCTACACAGACCACGCAGTCGCTGGAGGCTCACCACGAGTCCACCTCTTCTCTTGCAGGTGAAGTACTCAGTCGTGTGGAGGTTCCCGCACGACCCGCCGGGCGACGTTCCTCCGAACGTGCGGCTACTCGAGTGGGTGCCCCAGCAGGACCTGCTCAGCCACCCCAACACGAGGCTCTTCATCACTCACTGCGGCGCTAACAGTCAGTTCGAGGCGCTCTACCACGCCGTCCCGATGATCGGCATGCCGCTGTTCGCTGAGCAGCACTACAACGCCAGGCGAGCCGAATACCACGGGTTTGGAGTGACGTTCAACATTCTCGACTTCACTGTCGACCAGATGGTCAGAGGCATCAACGGGCTGATTGCAAACACGAGTTACCGTGACAACATTCGAAAGGCTTCTGGAGTGTTTCGCGCTGCCCAGATGGCGCCTCAGGACAAGGCCACCTGGTGGATTGAACACGTGATCCAACATGGCGGCTCGCACCTGCGCTCCTACTCGCTGGACATGCCCTGGTACCAGTTCCTCATGCTCGACGTGCTCGTGTTCGTGCTGCTCGTCGCGATACTCGCCGTTGTCGTTGTCTGGAAAACTTGCGCAGTCGTGATCGGTTTGGTGAGTCAGAGCAACAAGACCAAGAGGGACTGACTGAGCCACAGCAGCAGAGTTCCCAGGTGACTTCGGTGCTCCACCACTCTTGCCACAGCTTCAGCTTCAATGCAGTTCTGACGGAGACGCACCCACCCAAAGCAACACTTCTTGCTCCCTTTCCCTTGAACATCCCCACCATGCCAAAGCACAGGAACGTCTTCTCGTGGCACGAAAACTTCAAAGAAAAACACTTTGGATGACCTGGATCTTGTTACGCCAACCGCGACGTCATTTCCTGTGGTCGAGTCGCATCGTACTTGAGCGCGTCGCATCCAAACGTTCACCTAAGTGTCGCAAACAAATCCACACGTTCCGTTGCCCCGGTGCAAACTGGAGAATTTGGCTCGCTCTCCCAAAAAATAATTTGTGCAGAGCTTCACAGAAAAACACTTTTTCGAAAGAATAAACTCGTACGTAAGTGCCTATTTCCTCAAGTTCCAGGTCAGTGATTTGACAACAATAACGAAACGAAACAACCAATTTCGGGGAATCAAAGAATGATTCCAGACAGCAACCGAATCGATGGGAGATGATCTGCTGTGACCTTCGCGATCAACAGAGGGCGAACATTGTGTCCAGCCTGCGCTCTGTCATTCAGTGCACAGTCCGCCACAATTCCATTTCCTCGTCCGGCCTCCCTGGGTCTGATTCCTGCGCCGGGGGAGCGCACCGAGCAGAATCAATGCTTCTCCGCCGTTCATTTAATTAGCTCAAGACTTATCTGCCGCCCAAACCATAACAACGTTACATTGTACACAGATGACACAACCTGGCCGCGGCTATTTTTAACTCGAGGAAATGTGGACAAAATCTCCTCCAGTACCCTGGGTCCTCTGACTCAACACTGAGTCCACAACACATCAAAAGCAGCAGCCAGTTCAACGCCCAAACCCACCCACCCAGCTGCGTTGTCGCAGGACTTCGCAGGACGAGTCGTGATGGGCGCACACGAGCAAATTAGCGCCGTGCCAAGCGCGCAGACGAGCTGCTGCTGTCAAAACTCATTTCCAGCCGCGTCTGATTTACAGAACCATTTCCGCTCCAAATGAGCAGGTGTCAAACTGGGTCACTGGACCAAAACCGGACCAAGCTCACCAGCGGTACTTTGTGGAAAAGGACTCGTGGAAACTGGATTTATTGACCAACAGATTTGTCAGTAAACTTCCACTGTGAACTTCGCAAACTGGAAACAGCTCCCTGCAAACGTGTCCAGTCCTTTACAAATCCCGTGGGGTGTGTGAATCGGCCTGTCGGTCTGTGAAACCTGATCGTGCCCAGAAACAGATGGGAACGTGAATCACACTGATAGGAACCGAGGTGCACAGAACAGGAGGTCGGAAAGGAACCGGTGCGAAGCACGAATAAAACTGGCAAGAAAAGCTGTCAACTGAAAGACTTCCCAGATTGACTTTCGAAGTTGAACACGCCTCAGCGTGGGTATCTGTGAGAGTTAATTTCCATCAGGCTCCTTTCAACTTGTGGAAATTCTTTGAGTCCGCAGCATGAAAGAGACCCGGTCGGGAGGCAGGTTCAGGACAGAGCCAGAACGTGTCGAACACAGCAGAATCTGTGGCTTCACTTCCAAGCTGCTTTTCTCCTTTCCTTTTCACTTGCAATACGTTTCTTGTGGACAAAACTTGATCCATTAAACGAATACTGGAGCCAATTTTCACGTCAGATAAATGTTTCTGAGACCGATTCTCTCCTTCCTGATTCCGTGTCAAGACGAAGGTTGGTCTCTGACTGCAGACCGGGTCTGTTGTGCAGCAGAAAACTGGCTCCCAGTTGGTCACTTTGGCAGGTTGGACGGGGAAGAACCACGATGGACACGGATCAAACCGATGAATCAAAGTCCCTCTCTGACTTGGATTCTGTAAGAACAGGACTCAGCACTGGGAAACCGCAGCTGAACTGTACGCCAAAGCGGTCGGCTGAGTTTCGAGGTGTCCGGTTCGCTTGGCTATGCATCGCACAGCTTTAATCAGGCGCCTTGTGTTTTGGTGGATGGTTCGGACGCTATCAGTGGAGTCGCTCCGTTGTGACGACTGCAGTTCAGAATACGGGATGCGACGCCGCCCTGAACGCAGCTCTTCGGTGGCAGCAACTTGGTCCGCAGAACCCCATTTCCACGGAGGTTTGCACTGAAAATCACGTTTTGCAAAGTCCCAGGGAAAGTCCTTGATCCTCTTACAGCTCCTATTGCAGCAAAACAAACATCAAAAACCAGACCGCTCTTCCGAACCCAAGCACGAAGATTACTGGGATGTGTACAGCTTAGAAGTAAATTAAATTTCCCGCAGAAACAAGGCGGCGCCAAATGAGACATACGTCCCATTACCCGCCCCAGCGCCGAGTCCCGGGCCGCCGCCGTCCCGCACATCATGAAAAGGTATCCGCTGCAAATTGAACGGGCCCGATGCCGCTCCGTGTGTGTTTCGATTACACCTAATTGATCTATTTCAGGCACCACACAGGGGGGCCAATAAAAGTGGCCTCGCAGCTGTCAAACTGTTGTATAGCTGCTTTCCGTGGACCCGTCTTCGTGACAGAATTGGGTTTCAGTTGCCACAGTCTTGTTTCTGAGGTAGAAAGGGGGCCGTTTCCTTGGGAACCACCGTGGCGCTGTGAGTGACAGCCCAGGACGCCAGCGATGCTTTTCCTTTCAGTGGGCGCAGGTTTCCGCCCGCAGTCCCAGCGTCTTCCGCTCGTTTTCTCAGTGCGTCGGGAAGTCATCTGAAGCTGGGTACTTGCCCCGGTGTCGGACCCACTTTGTTTGTTGAATGCCAGCACGAGAGAACACGGGGCCTACAGACGAGGCTCGACATCTGCGGACTGTGCCGAGCGACTCCCACAACATGTTTCTTTCACCTTGATCTCAAATTCTGTGACACACAACCCAGAACAGCGTGGCTTTCGTACAATGATGCATTGAAACAGAAGACCATTACGGTGTGAGAAACGTTGTTATGTGCACTGCGGCTGAAGTGACCATGAGGCAGCGATATGATGGAGCGGCTTTCTGACGCAGTCACTGACGCTCCAAGGCTCCCTGCGCCCGGACAAAATGCATCATTTGACGAAAATAAGGGAAGTTTTTTGGTGATTCATCATTCACGAAGTCTTTGAGAGGCTTGCTGTGACGGCTGTTCAGGTGGAGGGCAGAGGGGAAACAAAACATCTTGTGCTGGACGAATGCACTCCAACACCAAGTGAGCACGCACTGCTTGTTCCTTTACAACAAAAGCAAGATCTTTCTCTGCACGAAGCGGACAATTGGCTTTCTTGAGGCCGTAAACTAATCAAGTGCACTTGGACCTTGGGGCTGACAATTTGCAGCGAACACCTGCAGATGTTGCCACGATCCGGCGGCGGCGGCGGTGGCGGCGGCGCGGCTCCCGAGACCAGCCACGCTCCTCCGCCAACCACTGACCCCAGACGAGATGCAGCAGCAACTGCCGTCCAATTTATCTTTCCCTTGTTTGTCGGCAAATACTCGAACATGTAATCAGGTCTTCCGCAACCACTGCAATCTGGATGTTGACAGGAACTGAAGTGAAGTGTGGTCACAGAAGCTTGCTCACACAAATTGTTCTTTGAGAAACGGTGCACAGGAAGAGCCGAAGATCTGGTCTTCGACTCTTCCGACGAGGAAACCTGAGCGACCAGCGCCGTCCGCGTCGCGTCAGCTTCAACAAACTTGCAGTGAGAACGAGAACGCCACACCAGTTCACTCCTCCCGTCTCAAACGCATGAAACACCTCTTGTGAGACGAAAGCTGTGTGGTTCGTTTCAACGCCCTTTGTCAGCACGAATTCCAGAAAATTGTGCAAAATTCACCGTCAGGCTGCAAAGGCAAAAATCTCTTCCTGAAGCGGTTCAACCTGAACCGACGAGCAGTTGTTGTGGGCGGTCAATTCGGAAATGCAGGCGCGAGGTCTTTTGTGTCGGAGGCCCTCGAGTCAAGAGGGTGACTGTTCCAGTGCGTTCCCATCGAAACTTGACTCTGTCCTTTGGCTTGCGTGCTGTTCACCGATAGATCTACTTCAGCTCACGAATCTGCATTCGGCCAAATGTGTCCTACCAAGGTGTCCTACGTTGAACACACTTTGCACAACATTTACCAAACTACAGCAATGTTAGCCTTTGGACAGTCTGTGTGAACACGCCAAAATCAGACTCTTGCTCCTAATTTGGAAAACCCAGCTTCACTTCGAACAAATACCGGTAATTTGAAAAGGCGCCAAACACGCTCGTTTCTCGAAGCGCTACTCAAAATCAATACCCAAACAGACGCCCGTTTGCTCAATGTGACGAAAGCTTTTACGACACTTCCCTTCCATAGTTTGCATACTGACACACTCAGACTGCCAAACAGAACCGAAGTCACTGCATAAAACAGAGCCTTTTGAGAAAAGCCGTTTCCGACCGCTGCTTCGCTTGATTCGAATTTATGGGCCTGAGCGCAGCGCTGGGCTGTCTCGGTCACATCCCGCGGTCAATTTCTGCAAATGGGTCTGGAAAGTGTTGACCAGAAGCAATAACATTTTGTAAACCTCAGAATCGCGCCAATCGCCAAATTGTGTTTGGAAACTTTGTACTCTTTTTCATTCAAAATTAAACAGCATTTCTGCTGAGTTTCATGCTTGTTTCCTGGTCTGGACTCTTCTCATTCAAACACCGCCTTGGATCGCCGTCCCAACTTGTGCTTTTTGAGGAAACTCACCGTGAACTGCGTGAAAGATCAGGCACATCAAATAGACACACGCACACACAGACCCGTACACACACGCACACAACTAACAGGAATTGGCGAGACCTCCGCGCTGTGTGGTGCGGAGGAAATTGCTCATCCACACACAATCGGAAGACGGTGAGAGCAGCTCCCCGGCGATGATGAGCAGGACTCTCATTACAGCACCTCTGATCAATCACTCGCCAATCTCCGGTTATGGCGAGATAATGGGATGAAGTGAACTTGGTGTCGGCGTAAAGTGATGAGCGCATGAACGCCGGTGATGAGCGCGTCTCGCGCGGGCGGCGCCGACATCCCTCACCACTGCACACTCGTCACCGTTTCCTTGCCTGGGCCTACGACTTCATTCTTGGCAGCACCTGACGCGAGGCACTCCGACCACAAAAAGACCGCGAGATTTCTCCGGCTCCCAACAGCATCAGCAGCAAGATGTGAAATTCACAGCTGCCTGTTTGAGATTGAAAGTGACACTTTGCAGTTTGGGCCTGATGGGCCTCGCGCAGCAGCCGGGCACCGCGCCGCACACGCTGATGAACACCCCATCGACAGGGCTCCTCGTCGCCGCGGAGCAGCCTCGGAGTCACATCTTCAGTCGTCAGCTTCATTAACCCGACTTTTGTGGCAAAAAGAAGCGCGATCGATGCTGCAGAGCTGATGTGTGCCTCGGACTTGAATTGGACCGTGAAATCCTTTCAAGGATGGGTTCAACCTGGCAGGTGACAAAAATAACTGCAGGCCGCTCGCTTTTCAGTGTGCAATCCACCAGTCGAAGCCAGTTCAGCCTTTTGGATCTTGCAAATACAGTTCACATCTGTCACAATTCTGCCGCGTGCTTGTTCACCCTGTTTCCTTTCAAAAACACCAAACTCCTCTCAACTCAAGGTGCACCATTCTGACTGAGTCTTCTCCCAAACGTCACAGTAGCACGCGCCAGGCAATCAGGCGATCACAGTTCCAGCAGAGAAGAAACTGAGTCACTCAGTGCGTCCAGAGTCCAATCAAGAAGCACACCCGGCACAATGGCGTCGCCAAACTTTCACTGAACTGACAAACATTACAGCTTTTGCGTCAGGATAATGGCGAGCAGAAAAACAACGGCGCAGTGCGTCAGAGTCAAACGTAAATCTGGTCGATGTTTTCACCTTCAAACACGCTTTTTAGTTTCCACATGAGCTCATAGAGTCGTTGAAGCCAACTCGAACGAGGACCATTTTCCATCCACGTTGAGACTTCCGTGCGCATGATCCAGCAAAGATCAGCAGCGCTCGACGCGTTCCGCATCCTTCCTCCCTCCCGCGTTCCTTCTAACATTTTGCAACACTGTGATCCAATCGTACTGAAACGACGCAATACGAGTATATGCCAACATCTGAATCTGGGTGAGAGTCAGCCACCATTGCTTGTGTTCGGTGCACGGAGGCCGGTAATTGTTGCACAACGCCACCAACCAAAAGAAACCCGGAAACTGCACAAAACGCGTTTGTCTTCAGGGTCCGCACGACAACATTTTGGTGCGGGTTCAAGAAGACCCTGGAACGCAGAAGATGGTCGTGACATAGCAAGTTCAACCAACAAGTTCTGCGTCTGCTGGCCAGACCGCTTGAATTTCGTACCCAAAGGTGGGGAAAGAGAAAACCAAGCATCGCACCGAAGAAAGTGGCTGAGGGCTCATAATCTAATGTCCCAAGTTGCGGGACGATGTTACAAAGGCACTCGGCGACATTCAGACCTCCATGCTGAAGCCGCCTTCTCCCGCCGTCCCTGAAGAGTCTGGGCGGCAAGGAACCGACTCGCGTGAAATCAGAAGCAGCAAGCGACGGCAAACAGCGGCCAAACGAACAAGTAAAAAAAGGACACAAAATCAATGCAGCAAGATACGGGTATCGACGGTAGATTCATTTTCCTGCAGTGACATGGACTTGTGGACATCTACCAAAAATGTTCAGTCCGATTTTAGGTGCCAATCACAACGAAACGACACGTGCGAACAACGTCGCCTCGTGCGCCACGCTATGGACATCACGCACAGCAGGTGCGAAAATGACGCGCTGAAGATTTAAACTTCTGACAGCTGTCTTCACATTCCCTCTGCCTTTCCCTGTGGTCTATGATGTACTTCTTTTGGACTTCCGTTTCTTTCTCTGCGCAAATCTTGAACTTGAAGGAACACATTCTTTGCTGGGCAAACAGGGTAAGATCAATACGTTTCAATCGGCCCATTTGGCATCACGTTTCCCGCGGGGTTGGCAGGGGAAGCCGAAGTGGCACGAGCATCACGATTGATTTGTTCCAAAGTGACTCCAAGACACGGAGACAGCGCTCCAAGACAGCGCGAACTAGACTGCCAAGTAGAAAATCAGCCGCGTGCCATCAAAATCTCCTACTCACAATAATCATCAGTTTGGTGAACCAATCAACTTTTTTTCACTCAGTTTATTTCATTCACAATGGGAGGGGGGCAGTAAAGGCTGATGTTGAGTGTTTTGTGGTGAACTTAACTTTGCTACTTGAATCTCTTCCCCCTTGTCACCAAACTTAGCAAAATTGCTTCCTGGGCAAATAACTGAGTGATGATACCAATATCAGCATACTTTGTGGCTTGAAAAAACTAGAATGTTCATTTGGCACCAATATCACTTGATTAACCCTCAGTTGAACCATTCCTGCACTCATTTCAAAACCAGCTGCTGAATTAAACCATTTTGGCTCAGTTTATTTGCCTGGTGAAGAACTTTCACTGAAACAGCAAAGTTGAGTTTGTTTCATGAAATGAACTCAACTTTCCTGCTTTACCCCACCCTGCGTAAACAAACTCAGCGAAGTTGCTGTAACAGATATTTCTCGGATAAAACACGCAATGAAACCAATACCAGCGCGTTTCGCGGCTGATAAGAACTGCATTGCGTAGGATTCAGGTGTTTCTGCTCTGCTCCAGCCACGCCACCAGCAATGTACGAGTACGTTGGGTGCGCTCGCAACGGACTGCTCCACGAGCCTTGAAATCCCATCGACCGTAGTCTACCTGGATCTGTCGCACCCGAGATACGTACACGCTCTGACACACAATTTCTTCCACACAATTTTCTTCCAAACTTGCACATTTCTGCAGACATCTTGGAGGCTTGTTGGGCAAATTGTTCCAGAGACAAGACAAGGCTGAACACAGGTCACAAAAGGCCATCGAAAGCTGCGTTCCAGGCCGCGGCGTCGGCGACCTTCCCTGTCAAGACTGTCGACTTCTGGAAGCGCCTCTGCAAGGTTCGGTAAGCCAAGAAAAGAAAACTTCCGAAACCCAGTCGGACTGCCCGAGGGCTCAAACACATCCAGTCGCGCTGATGGCACTCAGTTTCTCTTGAGGGCGAACATCACATTCTCCCGTCCTTTTGGTCAAGTGCAACTTTGAAAGCATCGCAAGTCCAGACCAAACACACTCCGCCGTTGCCACCTCTGCAGGCAGGTAATCCACGCAGCGGCCTTCTCAAAGAGAAGATGATTCGCTCCGAGAGAGGAACAAATTTTTGGCAGGAAACTTTGTGTTTGACGCTCACTATGGGCCTGGAAGACGAAACAGACTCCGTGAGACAACGGCGAACTCTCACACAGATAGGGCGGGAAAGTAGATTTGGCTGACAGCCGGAAAAAGTGAACATATTCCGCCCCCAGTCCACTTCTCAGTGCGGTTCTCACTCGTGGAGTCTGGTCTAATCAAAGCTCCACAATCCCCCCGACATCCAGCCTGGAGTGCGAGTGAGTGATGACGGCTCAAAGTAGCTGCCCAACGAGAATCAAAAGTGTTCCGAGAAATCCTGTGTTTTGAATTTTGAATGACAACACGACTCCGAAACAAGTTTGATGCCGCTCAACGACGTTGTGGCGACCGAGTGAGACATCCAGGATTTTCAGTTGTCTTGTCCTCCGCCAGAAGCTGCTGGCAACGAACTCTGCCTCAGCCACATCTTTCTTCACGAGAACAACCTGCTGTTTCCTCTCTCTTGTGTAAGCTATCGAAACCATTGCCGGATGACAAAACCTCATTTTTATTCCGGGCAGATCATTTCAAACATTTCTCCATTTTCCTGATGTCAAACGGTGAGGCTGCGCAGCCTTCATAATTGCAGTGTTTGTTGATGGCGCGGGGGACATAGGATCAATTTCTCCTCCAACCAGCCCACAGACAATCAAAAGAGCAGAGTTCTCTGCTTCAGACTCGAGAGAACCACCAAAACATTTCAATATCATCTTCAGACCAAAAGACAGATGTGCGAGTATTTGCATGCAAACTGCGGCTCTGTGTCCGCTTCGAATGTGATCACGACCGCAACATGGAAGCTTTTCCAGAATCGGACTCAGCTTCGCGAGTTCGGCGCAAGATGCATCGCAGTTCCCTCCGGGACCGAGGAAGCCAGACGTCCCACCGGTCACATAAACTGAGGAAGGCAAACCGCGTGCAAATGCAGAGACCAAACATGGAAAAGACATTGAGCTCGCTCGAGTAATGACGTTACCACTCTATCTCGTACAACTCCAGCTGATACCGGTGTCATGTTACCAGCTTTCTTTTCTCTTGCTGGGTCAGGAACGGTCTGCGTGAGCGATAGTTTCTGACAGTTCACAACACAGGAAGTCAATGTCGTTTTGAATCTAACACACGGCGGCAGTCTCACACGTCAAAACAGTGCGATGTTTAATCAATCAAATCGCGTTTTAATTATTGATGCCGTGGACTACAGCGAGCAGGACCACATCAAAGCTTGTTCCTCAGAGAGCAGATTAATTATCTGTTGTCAAAGGGGAGGAAAACGAGCTTTTCCGAATTACAGCCAATGACCACAGGGAAGCAACAAGAGATGAGAGACCAAAGAGGGCGCGATCTCTGGTGCCCTCTGACAACACGGGACATTCAGGGATGGTTCGGGGGTGGGGTGGGCGTGGGAGTTACCCAGCTGGTGGATATGATGCATGTTCTGCTACCTAAACTTACCCTGTCCACACGCACACACGCACACACACACACACACACACATTGAATGCACACATATAGCGATCGGGATCGCGTGATTGAAACTTTGCAACACGATTTGAGGCCTGGGGTGACAGCACACAGCTGCAACTCCCCACGAGTTTGGGACGACTTCAACCCTGCCGTAAGTCTCTGAGGCATTGTTGGGAGTAAGCTTTTTCTGATCATTTTTGATCCAACCTTTTCACTGCCGCGCGCTCTCTTCCGCCACGCTCGGTCCCCTCGAGGCTCCGGATGTTTGATCTGTCCGTTTGTGAAGCTGACTCTGGGTTTGGCTCACAAGCTCCTCAGTTCCTTGGTCGGAAGATCAAAGGTGTCACAGGGTCAACAGACTCACCACCTCTCACGCATTTACATCGTATCCATTTCCTTCCAGATGATATCCGCAACTCAATTTTTGGCGATGATCTCAGCGGGTGCTCAATTCACTGCTTGTTGAACGTGTGTGTTGAAAATGTGGTTCTTTTCTGTTGATCTAGTCATGGAGATTTTATTTTTAAAGATCGTCCAAAAAGATCTCACTGTGCCGAGAGACGGCCTTGGATTTCTTTTCAAAGACATTGCTGAAGGTTCCCAGTGAGACACAACGGAATGCACGCTGACATCGTCAGGATGCGGAGAAAGTGCTCGCTGTCAAGTTGGATTGTGCTTGTCAGGACGGATTGGCAGGCAACAGTTCCGAGGAGAACTCCAGTCTTACAGCCTCCTCCAGCTCTCGCTGTAATTCAGTTCACACTGCAGGCGACCACCGTTGACAACCAGTCGGGGAATGTATCTGCAGCTGTCTTCGAGGACACCTGAATGTGAGACAGCTACTCTCTAATTGAAACTGATTACTTCGTGTGGATCGCCATTCCAGTGGAATGTTCAGCTCAAATTTGCTGCAACAAGAACACTCAGCAGTGTACGCACGCGCCGACCTAGTGACGCGGCCATTTTCCCACCACAATGCGTGTTAATGCTGAATGATTGAATGACACACTCATGCATTTCAGCACATCAAATTTGGGGAGGCTGCAAGACTGAAGTTCTCCTTGGAATTGTTACCTGCCAAAGCGCGATGCCTTAACCCGCGCCGACGCTTCAGTAGGTGGCGCGTGTACGGCTTTATTTTCTTGTCTGCTCTGTCGGGTGTTCTGGCCACATTCTCCGCTGACACGGTGGCCATAATGGCAGCACATTTCACTCTCAAGACGCCCACTGGGCAAAAGGCATCGCGCTTACCGCACTATAATTCGCAAATGAAGCTTCCTGTAAGAGGAACGTGCTCAATTCAGACCATTTTAGAAGCAATGCTGGACAGCTTCAAGTCTTCGGATAATTTCTCCCGGGACTTCACAGAAGCTGCGATGCGGCCGTAAAAGTAGCCATAACTTGATTTAAGATTCACAAGTGGAGTCCACTTGTGAGTTTCACGCACAATGACCTCACACGCTGAACCAAGTCGCAGGGTAGGGCTGCTACACTACAAAGGGTGAATCATTTGCACAGTCTTCAAGTGAATGGGTGCAGCTCGTGGGCACGGGTGGATCACAATCATCATCGGACGTCTCTTCGTGTGCATTCACCTCGGCAACACGGAACACTCGCCGGAGTATTCGTCTGCAATCCTGAACATTCAATGGGGAGGGGCAACCCGACATTCAAAATTTGGTGTCACCCAACAATTTATTTATGTCAGGTGACCCCCCAGCCACTTGACAAAAAATGTCACTGAACATTTGAAGACTTTACAGTAAAATATTTGATGTCACCCACCATTTAAAATGTTTAAATGTCAGGTGACAAGTCACCCAACATGTAATGTCACCCAACATTGAAAAATGTAATGTCACTCAACCAAAAATTTCAATAACTCTACATTTATTTTCAAATGTTGGGTGACCCCCTCTGGTCACCTGACATTCAATGTCACCCAACATTTGAAAACATGTCACATGCCCCCTCCCCTTGCCACCCAACATTTTAATGTCACCAAAAATGTAACAAGAATGCTATGCATAAAAAGCATGTGGTCCATACAAATGTTAGCAGTTGCAGGCCATGTTAAGTTTTTCAGAAAATCCAAGATGGCTGCCAAACCACATGACCTACATACTATCTGACACACTTGCATATGGGGGACAACAAGACTACTTCACCATATAAGTTTGAGCATGCTGCAGGCAAGTATCACTGAGATATGGGCCATGTAAAGTTTTTCAGAAAATCCAAGATGGCTGCCAAAGCATGTTACCTACATAGTGCCTGACACACTTGCATGTGGGGGACCACAAGACTACTTCACCATGTAAGTTTGAACATTGTGCAAGCAACCATCACTGAGTTATGGGCCATGTTAAGTTACAGGGGGTTACTCAACAAGCTGAAAATTTGCCAGAATCATGTTAGGCAATTTTGGAGAAAAAAATTGGTCATGACCCATGTTAAGTTACCAGCAGGGGGTAACTTAATGAGTAAAAAAAATTAAAAATGCTCAAAAAGTCCTGAAAATGATCCTGGCTAAATTTCACCATGTTGAGTTACCCCCCTCCCCCCAAAATTCACACACACAGACTGATGGTGACTAAGCGTGTGGTGACGATCCTTCGGGACCACACGCTTAAAAATTGAATGGAGGAGGCCCCCCTGGACACATGGCATCTGAGAGAGTCTGAAAAAAGTGCCGGTTCCTGGACAAAGCAATAGCAGAGTACGAGGGTGCTTTCACTCCTGGCTAGAAATGCACTGGACAGCAGTTAACCCCATTGCATAGCCAGATGGTGTCTGACTATTCCAGGAAGTGTTATGTGAAATTTGTCTCTTCTGGTCACAACAATATAGGTGTCTGATGTCTTTTTGAACCACAAGCTGTTCTATTAGCATTCTGTAAGAAGAACCATTTTTGACAAGGTATCATTTGTTGCTGTTTTTATTTTGATCAGTATTGACATGTTGTCATGCTATCTATTGTGCCCTCCAAGGACAAAAAGGATTTCAGGATAACTGCTGTCCGGTGCATTTCTAGCCAGGAGTGAAAGCACCCTCGTAACACACTGCGCTGCCGGCGAGTGTCCGAAACTCTAGAAACCCTTCTGTTCTGGGCTTTCACTTCTCAAGTAAAACAGTGCTTCAGTGTTTTGTCTCGAATCCACTTGGCGCGGAGGCGTCGCCATTGACAAGGAAAATCCGCAGCTCTGCATCATGAATACATCTCCGAGATTAAATCCTCGAAGCAAAATCTTCCAGGCGGCTTTCAGCTGCTCTTGTGCAGTTGTTTATCTGGTGACTTCCCCAAACTGAAGACTGTCCTTTAAGAACTCGCATGACGGCGCTACAATTGGTTTATGCTTCATTGCTTTCCATGCAGCTCATCTCCGCTGTAACCCCGCGACTAACTTCGGATCTGTTTGCAGAAGCTTGACACTGATGCATCATCCATTCAAACGTCGCCTTGGAGCCGGTTTTGGCAGGATCACTGGAGAATTGATATCAATGTGAACGAACACAGCAAAATAACAGGGCTTGGCTCCCCGCCGCATTCTGAGTGGAAACTTTCTGACAACAATTTTATGAACACTGAAAGCACGAAATCACCACCAGGAAAGTACGATAATTTCCTGAGCAAATGAGAACAAAATGACGGCGAATTGAAGTGAACACGCGCACAGCAGAGTCGTCTTTCTGCCGCAACACAGGTGCTTTGCTGCCCTGATCTCTGTGCACACAGGAAACCTGAACCTCCACAGTGTCTGTGCTCTTTCTTCTCCGGAACGAGCACGTCCCAAAGCACCTGATTAAGGCAAAGGATAAAAACCGTGTCTGTTTCCTCCGTGAGGTTTGCCACCTGTGCGCGTCGTGTGGGTGTGTTTCCACCTGACCGCAACAACCTGCAGACGCTTCCCGCAGTCTGCGTGGCTTCTTGATACCTGACAATGAATTCATCTGAAATCGAACAGTGTGCATCTTGACTTCAACCGCAACTGCAAAAGGAACCTGCATAAATTTAAATTATTTTCCCCACCCACAATTGAAGGGTCTTTATCTCACGCCGACACACAGAATTAGAACGGCCTCAGGCGTCATTTCGAAATCTGTGAAGGCAGTAATTAGGCCCATGAATCGGCATTGATTTCAGATGATCGTTATTTCATGCACCTCGGCGGGCGGCGGTGTCCGGGCCGACGGAGCCGACACCGAGGCGCCGCTCGATACCGCGCACCGTCCCGCGGCCAAACGGTGACGGACACTGCCAGGCAATTCCTCAGTGGTATCGCTGACAATTACAACAATGTACACACAAATAATATGAGTGCACCCAATCAGAGACGAAATAAATTCCACTCAAACCCAGAGCAGTCGGAGTGGAGACTTGCAGGTGGCGCGTCGCCGTCTGAACCACTTGCTTTGAGAACTTCTCAAATGTTCTTGCCTTCTTGCCAAACTGGGTCAAAAAGTGTTGAGCGCTGGGAATTTCGGGGCAGACAAGTTCTCGGACCCCGAACAAATCATTTGTCCTCAACTTTTGCACAATCCGGGCTTTTTTATTTCCTTTTCTTCGTGATGTGTGTTCATCCACCAGAGGTTGGGCCCCTCTCAAACAAACCCATGATCCTCACCCGGGTTTTCGCAGTTTTCGCCTGCCTGGCTAAAATGAGGGTCGAGCGGTCCAATCCGTACTTCCGACAGGTTGCCCGTGGTCAATCAACCGTCGGACGGACGGACACACACACACACACACACACACACACACACACACAAATCTGTTCGCATCCACACGTCCAAACGACTCACCGGCATCGTCTCACCTGAGTCTCAAACTTTGATCATGAATTGTCAAAACCCAACAAAACCCTTCTTCACACCCAAAACAAAACCAAATCCATCTTCACACAGCAGACAATGCGCAGCATGCATCGCGCCCTGTTCCCCTCACTTCCTGCATGACCCCCGGCACAGCTGAAAACTCGACACCTCACCAACTCGAGTCCAGGGCCGCTCACCCAGCGCTGCTGACCAGTTGCCTTTCATACGTAGGTTTGGCCTGGCGACTCACAACAGATTCTGCTGCCACACGAAGAAGTGGATTTTGGTGACCACTCCTCGACAACAGCCGAGCATGGAGGAACAGCACACTGGAAGAGAAGCAGCTGTGGAAAGAGACACAAACTCCTTTCTTGTCGCCAAGTGAGAACGAGAATTGCCACATCTGGGAATTCTTTACACCAAAACGAATGAAGCTCCCAATGCTGCAAGTGCTGGAGCTTAATTGCATTGCATGGCAATGTAAATGAATTAGAGGCATTTGATTTACGTGCTGCTGAATGTCTGCTTCATGACTTCCCCAAATATTCCCGGCATTGTTTCGGGATATTTGTGCGCAGCTGTGAAGAACAATCGCTATCTGGTCTCTTGAATGGAAAATTGCAGCATCGTCCTGGCTCACAAAATGCACATCTGCAGTGACAATGAACATAACAAGATGTTGTGGAATTTATGTCCGCAAAAGTCTGCACCAATGTCAAGGGCAACGAAAGTGAAAACAAGAAGGCTATCGCCCAAAAAGCGCGCGGTTCCCTAAAAGCTCTGAGCTCTGACCACAGTTCAGTTGGCCAGTTCAGTTGGCCAGTTCAGTTACCCCAACTGAACCATGGGAGGGGGGAGAGGGTAACTGAACCACACCAAAAAAATGAAAGTTGCTCAAAATGGCCTAAAAATCATCCTGGTTAATTTTTGTGATGGTTCAGTTACCCCCCCCTCCCAGTAACTGAACCAAAAGTAACCACACACATACATACACAGACTGATGGTCACTACAACAAGCGCGCATCCTATCGGCAGAGCCGGACCGCACGCTGAACAAAAACCAGGATTGTTGTGGTGTTTTGTGTTGTTCTGAAGCAACAAACCAACCTTGTACTCGTGGAACTTTCCGTGGACCTTCGGCAAAATTGGTACCTGCACAATGCCTCACAATGAGAGAGTTCCAAACATAAAAGCGCTTTGTATTTAGACACAATTAGCGTGATTGCCTGCCGAGTATTTGGCCGATGTACTCAGTGGCATGTGACTGTCACGCTTATTGAAGTTATGTGCACAAAGGCAGAACAACACTCTCCCCAGCTTCCCCCCTCCCAAGTAATGAACCACCTCGTACAAGTGAACGCACTCGCTGACTCCCAAACAGAAGCCACACGAAAGGTGAAGCATCAGAAGCGCCGTCATGCCCGAACCTCGACGCAAAGACAATCTGACGAAAATAACTGCACATCAAGCTTTGGGTTCTTCTGAGCCTTCCCAGATCACAGAGCACTTTCCGATACCTTGCGCACGTCCGTTTCTTTTTCCACCTGGCGTGCACAACTTTGGTCGTGATTGGAGACGCAGCCGAACAGCCTGACTGTGGTCGTGTCGTGGAGCTCAGGCTCTGTGCCGACCCAAAGCAAACTGGGATTGTACAGATTCAACAGGAGAGTTTCTCTCTCAAAAGTGATTCCCATTGTTGGTGTTGTTAGCTCAAGGAAACAATTCTCCGCAAATATTTCGTCACGCAGTCATAGTTCAAATCGAATGAAATGCCAGGCTGGTGATGTTTGCAGCTTTGCGCAAAACCAAATTTCGGGACATTTGCTGACTCCCCCAACAGAAATCGATCCTTGATGACTGCCGCCACAAACGTTCTGTGATGGCACAGGAATCTTGTGGCAGCCAGCAATGAAATGTGCCAATCTTTCCAGCAAGAAGTATTGTGGGGGACGGGGTGTCACTGAGACTGGCAAATGATCAACATGACATTCAGAGCTAATAATTGTCTGAGTGACTCCCCCCCCTATAAGTTTCCTGGCAAGTCAGCCATTTTTCAGCTCATTTTGATGCTGACAATTTTTCAGTGAAAACTGTATGTAAGTGACTTGTGTGAGTGACTTACTGGGCGGGAAAAGACTTGAGACTGTCAGGTCTGTACCAAGCGAGGGTGGTCCCATAACAAACTCGTCATAAAAGAACCCCTGCCCCAGGGAAGGACTCAGGCTGGTCAGGTCCGAACCTGGGTGGATGGGGATCCCATGACAAGCTCATCATGAGACCCACCCCAGAAGTGACGAGCTTGTCGTGGAACTCTCCCCAGCAGGACTTCGGCTCTGGAGGCCAGTAATATTTGTGCGCTCGCAACGCTGCACGTCGGACTGTTTCCGTCGCGTCAACGTCCAGTTTCCACAGAAGCAAAATGTTGACGTGGAAGAACGCTTTTGCCCCTTGAACAAAACCACGAAAATGACTCACAAGGCATTCGACACTTGGTCGCATTGAAAGGCAAGCCCACCACTTTCTACAGCAAAACATGTCATTGTGCAACGCAACCTTGTGCTTCTCTTGGCAAACTTCCCCGAGAGTTTCAAAACATCGTTTACAGCACAACAGAGGCAAAGCCCATACGAGCTCCAACATCCTTCAAAGTTCCTTTGAATCATGAATCTCTCGTGAAGCAGCCAGGTTTCCAGCTCAGTGATGATTTCACTCCGAGTGCGTGTGGTGGAAAACAACACTCTTCCACTCAAAAAGATACTTTCTGTGCCCTCGACTCAATTGTGCTTTCGGAAAAGTCAGCCATTGCAGCACCAACATTCTGGCGCACCCGACGCAAATCGACGTTCAAACTCTCGTTTCAAAACGTGACCTCGTGAAAGCAATTTGTTGAACCAGTGTGAATCACATGCTCCAGCGAGTAATAATACAACGCCATCTCCATTACCTAAATCATCACGCACGAACCCTCGAGTCTCGGGTCGGCTTCAATTTGTCCCAGATTCATAAATTTGGTTCATTCCTGCTATCTGCGAGATGTTCATTAGTTATTGAACTGTTCGTTTCCTCCAACCCCGGGATTCCAGCAACAACGGTTTCCATGACACTGAAAAGCGTAACTTGTTTCCGAGAGAATCCAACAGGCAGTGTGACACCGGCCAAAGCTGCCCACTTCCAGCCCGGTTGTCAGGGAGACACCGACACCGCAGACGACGGGTGAGGACCACGTGGTCTTCAGGGCGTGTAAAAACTGTGGCGAAGCGGGAACTTGAAGACGGAGGCAGCTGGGTCTGTGATACGAGTGTGTGAAGCCGATTAAAGCTGGCCAATTCCACACACTCGCGTGCATGTGGGCGGTTCTACTCCGGCAAAGTAAACACAATGCAGTGGATCAATTTGATGTACAAGATTTAGTTCTCCAAAGTTATGAAAGTTTAATGCCAAATAATTGATTTTGGTTCTTTTGTGTCGAGAGTTTCCGATATTCAAGCCAGCCACATTTCAAAGAAGAGTGAACTGCAGAAGAGAAGCGCTCGGAGTTCCGTGGGGAGCCAGGGACCTGACGGAACCTACTGAAGCCTCTCGGAAGGGACGAAACTGCCCCAACTCCACCTCGAGTCTCGCTTCCCTCGCTGGTCGGCCCGACGACCAGGGGATCAGCATTTGCTGCTTCCAACGGACTCAAAATATCGCCAGCCACAACTCCGAGAAGAACCAACACTGTCACACGCGCTTCCGACATTCGACATTTCTGGCAACAATTGCACTGATATTCAATACCGTCATTGTGAAAAGCGTGAGAACTGCGTCAATCTTTTCCCCTTCCTATTCACCTGTCGCTTTTTCCGATGTAAGTGGGGGTGGTAGGAAATTGTATCGATTTTCAACAATCCAAATTTCCGACCGATTAGCTTGCAGCGAAGCCGCACTGACAATTTGTGTACCACACCTGATGGTATGCAACTCACTCAGGTGGTGGTTGGCTCGCAGAATTCGATGCAGAAATGCGAATTTTTCAAGCCGACAATGTCTCGCATCGTACGAGTCTGGACCTGACACTTGACGATCGCAACTTACCTCGAGCGCGCGCTCGGACGGCGGCTTCTCGGCCTGCGGACTCGTGACGCTCGGGATGTGCGCCGCGATGTTGCGCACGCGCTTGTTGACGCCCGCCTCCACCTTGTTGACGAGCAGGCTGAGCTGCCGCATGATGTCCTCCTTGCCCTCGCTCAGGTTGTGCTTCAGAGACTCTCGGTTCTGCTTCAAAGTTTCTTTCCTATCTTCAAGGTTCTGTTTGAATGATTCTTTCCTCTTGATCACCTTATCTTTTCCATCCGTCAGGTTCTTTTTCAACGAAGCTCTCTTCTTGGCAATTTGATCCTTGAAAGCGTGTTTGAAGTTGGATTCTGTTTCCACGACGAGTTCGTTGGCCTCGAGCAGGTCGAGTTTGTCTGGTTTCGCACGTGGTACGTTGTCTGTGGCGAAAGTTTCTTCGTTGCCTTCAGCATCCAAGTCAGTGTAGTAGTTCACGCACTGCTGCCCGGACTCTGGATCTACATTGTCCACGAAACCCTCGTTTGTGTACTGGTACTGCTCTGATGAGTCTCGCATGCAACCGTCCAACAGCTCTTTCCCCAAATCACTGCCTGAAAAGGCACCTTTTGCACTGTCCGACGAAGATTCTCTGAAGTGCCCCTGGCTGGAGGACCTCTCCCCGCCGCCCTCCGCCTCCCCGTCCACGCTCTTCTCCACGTCCGCCTTCTCCGCCCACTCTGCGCGCGCGCTCCTGTCCTGCTCCTTGGCCTCAGCCTGCTTGTTGTCTGCCGGCTGGTCCAGCTTGAGTTTCAGCGCCTCGTTTTTCACGTCAGTCTTGCAACGTGGTTCAAAGTTGCCACAGAACAGCTGAACCGGTTCTCGGCGGTCAGTGGAAGACATCGGGAAGCGCTCAGCCCGATCGTCATCGACAGCTTACAGACAAACGCTCAAAGTTGCTTGGTCCGAGGAGTGGGAGCTTCAGCTCATATCCCTGCGCGCTTGCGTAGGCGCGGAAAGAGTTTTCAGTTCGCGTGTTCCTGCGCTATCAGACGATGAAGGATGGTTCTCAGTTGCAACCTCAGTTGATGCAGTTGTTTCAGGGACACTTCGCCGCCGAGAAAATTGGATCATCAAATGGAGGAGATTCACTCTCTGCAGTTCGTAACGGGATTCTGCCCAAAACATAAACGTTCCACACAAACTTTTGTTGTCGAAAAAGCGTGGGATTCCACTCATCTTTGACACACGAGTCCACATTTTTCGTGTCAGAACATCTGGTTGTAGTTCGTTCGGGCAAAATGACAAGACGAGTTTTCTGCTTCAAGGAAAGCTTCAACCACGACACACACCAGTCCATTCACATTTCTGCTGCAGATGTGTGTTCAGGGACTGAATGAAGAAGCCCTTCTCATGAATCAACTGCACAGTGCGAGCTTCATACACACATCACGCGAACGCATCACTTCCTCGCCATATCCAACACTCGTGATCTGTCATCCAGGACTGCATTTTACGAGCACCAAACCGCATTTACAGCTGCACTCTGTTCCACACCAAATCAGGCCTGTCAAAGCTGCAGAGTTTCTTGCGGTTTTGCTCACAGAAACGTCGTGTATCTGTTGGCGACAAACAGGTTGTCCACACCAATCAGTTCACTGCAGTCCTTTCCCCACCGTGCTTGTCCTCGCACACCGAGTGACTCCCATCAGAAATCGGGATTGCTCTTCCTATCTCTGAATATCAGCGGGGCACGCAGGCGACTGAGATGTGAAGACCCACAAGTTCACGCCACTCTGATTGCAGGCGTGACTCTATCTCTGCTCCATTTGGAGGCACGCTCGGCGGACCGAGAGGTGCACCTGGGTCGCAATCTTGCGAGCCTCACCCCGCGTCGCCAGCCCATCGCTCACGCACGCCCTCTCCCTGATGCAACTCCGGATTTGGGAAGGCGGGTTCAGGACGGTCGCAGACACACAGGAAACAGTGAAAGATGTGTTCATCGGGGTTCAGTGGGGAGGGGGGCTGCTTCAACAGGACAAGTGAGTGCCAGGCAAAAACGTATGACTTCTGAAGCCGAAGAGAACGTACTCTCACATTGAGTGCAGCCTTCGGACTTGGAAGTCTGGCCAAACATCTTCTCGTCATGAAGTCACATTCGCGGTGACTTATTAGCTTCACTCCGCCCTGCTTATTGGCAGTCGCCTCACCGTGATTCAGCTGCCCAACTGCCCAGCTGCCCAGGACACTCCGGTCTGTCTCCTCCGTTTGGATCAACAGCACCAGTCAGTCAAGTGGAGACTCGAGTCAAGCAGAAAGATATTGGCGAAATCCAATTCAGTTCACATCATCCCTGCAGAGCACATTTTCTCTCAGCATGTGCACAGCAAACATAACGCTTGAAGAGCATTTCATCCAGTGTCCAAATCCTCCCCCAGTACTGTTCACCAGGCTGACCCCTGGGAGAGCAGCATCAGCTGGATTCATACCGGACAGCTGCCTGCCGCAACATGCCGGTCACAGCCCCAGAGAATCAATCACACCTTACGCTTCAGTCAGGTGCGACTCACTTCGCGCACACAACGACCGAATTCCGTCCTTCAGGAAACCCATAAATACTCGGAACACTCGTCTGAAATAGATGTTTGCAGTTTCAGTTGGAATGAGAGGCAGGACTCGCAGCCTCATCCACAACTTTACCCTTTCCGGTGTCGTAATCATTCCTTCACCGAATTCTGGACAACAGAACAGTTGCCACAATATCATCTGCTCGGTCTTGCCACAATCGCCTCTGGGAAAGGCACTTGCCCAAATGTCAATTCTGGGGAGCAGTGAATATCAAGCTGAATTGCCTTTCCTTTCAACTTAACCCGACACCAATTTCTTTCTTCTTGTGTGACAAATTCAGCATCAACAAAAAGTGCTCGACACACGCATGCAGCACATTTTTTGGCCCGCCATTGACACAAGCAGCGTTTTGATCGCCACTGATCATCACATCGGATCCCGATGTCTCCAGGCGGACGGAGTGTTCAGGAAGGAAAACCCGCGACAGGTCTCCGAGGTGCTTCAGCTGAGACTCAACCTGACGGCCAATGTGGAGAAACAATGCAACCCAGAAACGAGTGGTCGATGACCAATCAACACACATTTCTCTGTGGGATTTTTTGCTTCAGCAACACAACAAGAACTGGAGACTGTGCACCTCAGCCTCTTGTTTGGGTTCTGCAATCAATGCCGATTCCTGCAAAATCGAACTTTGCCGAGCAGATCAATGCTCCGAAGGGTGTGTGAAAACGCTACATAGGGCCCAAGTCAATGCTGACATGCCTTTCTGGTGAACAAATGGAAACGACAAGAGCTGCACAAATTTACATTCACATGTAAATGGCATTCTCGGGCCTTATTACTGGGCTTCCTGCAATTGCTAAATCTGGTCACACGGCCCGTGCGGCTGGTTCGAGACTTGGGGCCTCGCCCCACCCCCGGTGCACGTCTGACTGCCGCTCGTCTCTCGGCTTCATCTCCCATCAGCGCCGCACGAAGCGCTGCGGAGGCGCCGCCGCCGCTCCCTCTCGCCCTCTCCAGCGCGCTGTTTCTCAGTTTACTCTGGCTCATTGTTTCATTGACACAGGAAGCTCTGCACCCAAATACCAGGACACGTCAAACTGCGCCCCAAACGCTACGTGCGGCAGGCACGCAGATATTGTTCTGTTGGACATCCCAATCAACATTCTCATTCATGAATAAACTACTCCCTCAATGCCTCAACAGAGTTTGCAATGAAACATTTATCACTGAGTATCTGCTCGATCTCAAGTGGCCACAAACGCAGCCCACGGACAAAGGGCGAAAGTCTGCTGCTCGACTCATTTTCAAAAACAACTGTCTGCTGCACCTGCAGAGAAAAATTGTCAAGCTCTGAACCCAGACAGCAATTTCACAATGGGCCATCTTTTCCCAGCAAATCAGCCTGGACGTTGATTGATCCGTTTCAGCCACAGCGATGTGGGAAGCACGAAAGCGATCCTTTCAACGAAAGCAAACCTTTTTCGTGCAATGAATTGTGCACCGACACTGAAGCAATTGATCCTGTTTCTGAACCTCGTCGACCTGTTCGCACACCACTGTCATTTTCAACAGCGAAACCAAACCAAACCAAGACTAACATGACAGATCTTCGAGTTACTCGTGAAGCAAAATCAGAACATCAAAAAGTTCATCTCCTCACACGGCGAAAATATCCCTGCCCGCGAGTTCATTTGTTCAGAGGACGATTGGCTCCATCAGAATAACATTCAAACACAAAAGTCAAATTTCGTTCAGCACATGCAATTTGACTCGCTCCCAAAACGTTGAAACCTCAACTGCTGTTTGTGCAGATATTGTTGGTCCGCGGTTGTGTCCTCCAATTTCTTTACGTCCAATTATGCACATGCAGCGCCGAGCGAGCGCGGTGATTCAGCCTGGATGACTGGATGAATGAGTGGAATGAGATCCACACACAACCTGCACTGAATGAAGCTGCTTCGAACACACAGCTCCACGGCGCCGCCGCCGCCGCCGCGCCGCGCACTCTGAAAATGCGTCACACACAGGGACACGTTCTGAAAGCGGTTTGAACGCCCGAAATCGCGATGGAATCAGAAATACGGTGAAATCAGCCTCGTGTCAAGAGGAATCCCATCCACAACTTTGGTTGAAAAAAGAAAACAAGGGGAAAACACTTTCCACGACAAGTTCAGGACAAGTTGAGGATGCCCCAAGGCCCAAGAACATTTCAAACATAGACCTTTACCTTGCAAGTCGGTGATTTCCACAAACCGAAAAGAACTCAAAGAAGAAAGATTCTTTCCTACAACTGCATCAGTTTGCACTTTTCCACAACGATCGAACTCCTGCAACTCTGGTGTAGAACACTCCCACAGGGAACTCGCGGCTGCACAGCACATCATCCCATCAGTTGATTGCTGATCAATATCGCTTGATCGGCGCGGGTCAGCGAGGAACAACCTCATTTCCCCAATTTGGAAGGAAAACATGACATGGGGTTTGCCGGTTTGCAAGTCCACGACACTTTACCGGTTGGTTGAGCAAATTTAACCATTGTTGAAATTCAAACGAGACACCCAATGACACCTCCACCAAAACCAGGATAGGCGTGGGGACCCACTCGAGGCGCCACACTTCACCTGCATGGAAACCGGATCACATGTCGGCAGTGAACATTCTGCGCCCCAGGTTCTTTGTTTCAAGTGTCTGGAGGTGCGACCTTGGGGCCCCAATGTCGATTCTGAGTCCGCTACTGAACGTCAATCTGACGAAAACAACAGACTGAATTGGCTGACTCACACTGAAGAACTTTCAATGTCCAGATTCTGAATGGAAATGTTGTTGTGTGAAGTCCCTTCAGGGCGAAGCACTATGTGGTAGTGCAGTATATGGCAGGTGGATGGAAATATCCCCTGATCCCCTGCCCCCCCCCCAACTCCCCTCCCCCTGCCCAAGCCCCCCCCCTCCATAGCCAGACCCCCCCTGGATAGTATGACTAGTGGAAGATAAGGAGGACAAGGAAGAATTGATGAACAAGGAAGGATTGACGACATTACCGACGCCGCAAGGGACTTCGCACTGCAGTTGCCTTGAGCACTGCTTCTTGTTCAGAGACATCTCGCAGATCTTTGTCTTTCTGACAAAAGGTATTTTGCACATTTTGTTCATGTCGGTGACGGGTGTTGTGTTGATCGCAAAGCAGTGGGTTGGTAAAGCGGTGGGTCGCCTCGTCAGGGCCATGCACCCGCAAGTTTTCCCTCTGCCACGTTCCCCTTTTCAATGCTGGGATTCCTCGCACCATAAATTTTGGATCCAACCTGCATGTGTCGCCCAAACTGAATCCATCCGCACACCACGGCAAATTGTCTGTTCTTGGAGCAAGAATCTCGGCCGCCACGACACGTACCAAATCAGCTCTTGACGGCAGCTCAATGCATGCGCACGGACTGCATTCGCAGCGCGCAGCGCTTTTTTTGCAAAATTGTGGATCAAACATCGCGATGCCTTCCTTTTGAATAAAGACGTGGCTATCAAAGTGCCCCACGCTTCCTGAGGAGGAAACCTCACTGACGTCCTCAGCATTGATCAATCGACAATCAATACAGACATGCCCCTTTGAAGCCCACCAGAAGGACAAAACATAGCTCCATGGAGGTCGCGGTGATTTGAGGAAATTTCGGTTTCTCTGATTTGGGTTGCTCTGATTTGGCTCAATCTGATTTGGCTTGCTTCTTTGTTAAAATTCTTACTTTTTCACCTGACATTCACAACTTGGGAACTCATTTGGCACACACCCAAATGGGACAAATTCAACCCAATGGAACTTTTACACCTTGGTTCATAACAATATCTACATATTAACCAAAAGAATTGCCTGATATCCATTTATAAATTTTCTATTGAAAATGACTTTTCAACCCTAACTTTAGCCCTACATAAAAACCATTTAAAATTCTTCAAAAATCAAATGTTACCTCTCAAGCCCCCATACAATATACTACATTTCATCAAT
>JAAUXT010021538.1_pt1 | contig 35708 bp, 32 predicted proteins | sample 7278171 | NCBI WGS metagenome assembly JAAUXT01 (sample SAMN14350112, study PRJNA611818) | marine sediment metagenome | isolation source: surface marine sediment (1.8m) | place: French Polynesia: Moorea | collected 2018-08 | reverse complement strand
TTGTATTCATCACCTCTCTTTTCTTTTTTTTGTTTCGTTCTCTCTCCCTCCTCCCTTCTCTCTCCTATTCCTTTTATACTTTCTCTGGGGTGTGGGGGGGGGTGGGGGGGGGGGCCCCCCCCCCCCCCGATGCGGCGTTGGCGCGATGCTTTGGGAGATTTCAACAACGGAGACCATGTCGTGTGCGTCCCAGAATGCAAAGCTGGGACATCACTTCTTGACTTGCACAAGGACACACGTGACGTGTTTTGTCAGTTTCCTGTGTCTTCTAAAGAGGGTTGCGTGAGGGTGCGACGCACGTGCAAGGCAGGTTGCCTGGGTTAGTAAAGAGGCTGAGCTGTGCAACTTTTGAGCAACTTCCACCATGCAGCGACGAGTGCGACCTGTTTCATCTGCAGAGTTTTCAGTGCAAAGTTGTTCATTTTCACCTCTGCTTTAGATTTGCCCACAAGGCCACAACAGATCAAGGAATAAATAAACATCAATACCATCTATGAGAGGAAGCGAGATCAAATTTGTCGTCTTTTCATTTGAACATAACGACGGTGAATTAATCCTGCTGCCGCCATGCATGATGCACCGGCAGATTCTATCGCTGTTGACAGGTGGGAAACGACAACGACAAACCTCACATCAAACAAGCAACAAAAGCCACCATTTCCATGGACATCACCCATTGTCTACGACAATGAATATTTTACATCCAGCTGACATGTTTATCTGTCCAACAAAGGCACCAATTGTCTTCCCACTTGCTCACACCCCACCGGCGTTTTGACAGACCAACAGAAGAAAGGTCGGCAGCCTGGTTTCGGACAATGGATGTGTCCAATCTTCAAGTGTACTTCGTGAAAGTTTTATGTGCGGTGTCAGACCTGATCTGTTGGTCACAGTCTACGTGCATCTTTTCTGTTTTCCTGCCCAGGGTGGGGTGGGGTGCGGGTGGCAATGTACTTACCGGAGCATTGACCGAATCCTGCACCTCGAACGCCACGCTGATCTGGTTGATGGACTGAAAACAAGAACAGATAGGGTCTGCAATGGCCTGACAGACAGAAAGGGGTGCAACACCAGATCAACAGACAAGACAAACTCGCAATCAAATGGGTTTCCACTCAATACTTCCGTGATTCGGCAGGCTCTCCACATTTAATGGGGCCTTTCTTCTGGCATTGTCCCACCTCTCTGGAACTCCGAACACATTCGCATTTTCTGACCAGACTTTTTGTCTTTCTCGTCAAGGAACCTGGTGGAGCGAGATCGAACCACGTGACTCACCTCCCTGTCGAGCGGGCTCTTGAGCTTGACGTCGGCGGACATGGGTCCGGTGGAGCTCAGCTCGAACTGCTCGTTCGCCACCTCGCCCTGGATCCGGAACTCGAGCTGCGCGTCGTCCACGTCAACAGCTTGAAGCTGCGCGATCACCGAGCCTGTGCGAGAGCATTGACGTCAAACTTCGCGAGCGACGTCAACTACGTCAGCGACGTAAAGGCAACTCACGAGAAGTACGCGAACTGCAGCTGTAAATGCCATCAGCGTCATCAAAGGAGCCCAGCTGTGCGAGAACATCTGCGCCCCCAACATGAACAGCATGAAAGACGTAGAACGTGACGTACGTGAGTTGCACGTCACCGGCGTGAAGACCTCACATAGCTGTGCGATCACTGAGATTGCACGATACGTCTGACGTCAACGTTGTAAGTAAAGGACGTGAACTCACGCTGTACGTCGTCAACAGTATAAAAACAGCAGAAAGCTGTGTCGTCCCTAACCTCCCGACTTGAACGTAAAACGGCTCCATGATCCACGGTCTATTCTCAGGTCGCCTGCTGCGAGATCGTCCTCCATTCTCAGGCGTGACCTGTGTGTTAGCAAAGAGCTCAACTCACCGACGGGCGTGTCTTCGCGGACGAAGCTGTGTGAAGTGAACGTGACGAAGTTGGGCGGCTGGTTGCTGGCGGCTGCAAAGAGAGGGAGATACGGAAGTTAGAGATGCAAACGTCAGTGACAACAGGGACCTCTGGTTCACACCACGTCTGCACGTGTGTCCGTGTCCGCATTGCGCGTCTCATCTGTACAGGAAGCTGGAGACACGAACACGCATGCGCGCGCCGCGTGAACCGAGGTTGAGACGTGTGTCAAATTGTGTTGTGAGTGAGTTTTGACGTGAGTGAATCCAGATTGACCTGAAGGTCACAGCACACCGAACGTGAAACGTGACGGTCTTCCCAAGGAAACGAACACTGCCAAAACCCCTGCGGCGACAAATGGCCAAATTGCAGCACATTTTCATGTTCCCATTGACCTGCGCAGCGTTCTTGGTGCTGAGACCTTCGGATGCGGTGACGCAGGGCAGAGTGATCGCTTCCGTTTCTCCACAAGCGAAGACAAGTCAAAGATCCCGTGAAATGTGATTGGTTAGTTTGCAGCTTGAGGCTCAGAAATAGAATAGTTGACACGTCGACCGTTTTAGTTTTGCGCCCTGTCTATTTATGATTTTGTGGTCGCACCGCAACAACCCATTCGACTCTCAATTGACCTTCCACGAAAAGAACGCTTGGGAGTTCCCTGTTGGTTCACAGTGGATGGCAGCAAGGCCGCTGCAACAGCGTCCACTAAGCCTCACTCACTTGCGCAAAGATGCAATGCTTGACACATCCAGCGTGAACCAAACCTCAACCACACCTTGGGATATCGTTGTTTTCCTGCATGTTTTGAAGGTCTGACTCATAACTCAAGTCTTTCCTTTTCATTCCTGCCAATGTTGATTATAAATCTCTGGAAATACTGACAGAATTAAATCATGAGCACGCCTCGCGTGTTTGGCGAGTCCACACAGATCGTCATTTCAATGGCAATCTCTGTAGCTCTGAATACAGAGATTCACACACAAATCATTTCCACAAATGTTGCGTGCACATGTTACATAAATTTACACACTGTTGCTCAGTTTTGGTGATGTACGGTCTGTCAGCCTTCAAAAGGGGGCAACTTTAGTCATAAATTCAGGCACCAATCTTTTTATTTTGTTCTTTTGTGCTTCGTAACGGCTGAATTCAGTTTCTGGGAAGTGAATGGAACCCTCCAGAGAAGCACCCAACCAGGTATTCTGCCTCAGCGTGAGAACATATTTTTGCACTTGTTTCGTAAGTGTCGCAGCTTTTTGCCAGGTCCCACAGGTTCTTCAGGGTCGTGATACTTTTCCACTTGAAACGATTGAAAATTTCATGTTTTTTCTCTTACTAAATCTGGGGAAACTCATGCAACATCTGTACAAGGTGCGGGGTTCATTCCATCCATGCTGTCACTGACGTACGCAGGCCCATGCACACGGTGCACTCTCATGCTCATGCCCATCCAGATTGCATTCACTCCTTGACGCTTTCTTACAGCTTTTCGTGCATTCCTGGCAATGGTTTCCTTCAGTTCTAAATTTGTGCCTTCAGATCTTGATTTGTTTGTTTTTCATACGACAACGCAGGTGACGAACCCAATTTTCTTTGAAAAGAAATCGTCGTAAATTTAGATCTTCTCGTCTGGCTTAAAACAGCGCAGGCAACATGCGGTGCGTCCCTGTACAAGTTTCCTGAGCCCTGAACGCTCATGTGACGCAGCAGCCATTTGACCTGCGCACTGACACTACCCGTGACGCATCCTGTGAAACGGACCTTGTCTATTTTGAACAACAGCCCCGCTATGAGACGGGGTGCTGTGAAAATGGTTCTCTCTCCCATGCTCTTTTGCTCTGGGAACCCGAGACCAGTCAAAGACTCCCAGACTCAACGGCCATAAATAACGTGAACCTCCGACAGAGCTCCAACTTCCTTGAGACGTACGCATTTGAGAAAGTCCTGTGTGCATTAACCCAAACATACGTCGCAATAAACTGAGAACTTTCCCCCTGTATCTCTTGGTCCTGGCTCAGCCTGTTCAACCTGGTGGGCACCGAAGTCAAGAACCTCAGCCTGACCACAAGTGGTCAACTTCCTCCCCAGTTAGTGCAGTTGTCAGAGTTAGTTTCTGGTGTTAGTGATGAACGTGCGTTTGTTGTTGATGCAAAAAAAAACTGCCAAGTTTACACAAAGCTTATCAAAAATGAGTTTTGGAAGTTTACAAGAACTGTTTTGTATCATTGATATGTTTTTGTACAGAGGGAGCGAATACGCATGGTTGTCTTGGAGAATTGAAACCACAGCAACAAGTGACCAAATAACGTAAACATGCGGCAACACGGAACAGTAACTTATTTCCACAAACGGTAAATACAGTCCTTGATTGCCACGTTGTTATGGACACTGCGCAGTAACCAAGGACACGGGATGCGGGGGGCGGCTGCCTAGCAACCCAACCTACCTGTCGTTACGTGATCTGTCGTCAAGTTGTGTGGCAACCAAGCAAATGGTGAACATGGCAACAGCATGCAAAGACAAATGTACCACATGAACTCAAACACTGGTCGCTATTGGAAACAAAAATTAATCGATGTTGAACACTTCTAATTGAGTGTTAATAATTTTTTTCGTCACTGAACGCTCACATTTTGCACTAAACGCACAGAGACTGGAGTGCGACGTAAACTGACGGAATACTGACACAAAACAAACAGGTATTCATGAAATCGTTCGTCTTTTCTTGGGAATTTGTGCTTGAATAGAAGTTTTTACGACTTGTTCCTTTTCTCTTCTATTGAAGCTCAAACGACTGAGATGCTGGTGTTACGGTAACAGGACTCGTATGTGATGCTCAATTGCGATTCTACGTCTGCAGGGTAATAATTTTGCCTGGAACTGTGACAAGTGTTGTTCGGCCAGTGCGACTCAGCAAAGACAGACAGGCAGACAGCAGTGAAAACAAAACTCAACACAAAATCGCTCAAAGCTGGTTATTTGCAGGACACATTGTGTGTGTTTTGCGCCCCCCCCCCCCCCGCTCAAAAAATTCATGCAGCGCGCTCATTGACTTGGGCAGGAACGAAACACGCGTGGCGCATCTAGCGCAAGGAAGCTTGAAAGAATTCTTGTACTCGTAATTTGCTTTCTGAAGTGCACGTTTCGCCAAGTCATGCGCGTCACAAGATTGTCGTGCAGGGCCCCAACTGACGAAACTTTCAGCTGGTGACACTCCAAGCTGACATCGCGTGCAAAGCTCACAAACCACACGCACACACCACGAACAACTCATAAATAAAACAACAGACATTCAGTGTCTCCAGCACAATTAAACAAATCACATGCAGGTCAAAGCATGCAGCACATGCAAACTGGACAAGAACGACACATGAAGGGGGTACGTTTCAGAAAAGAATTTTCCCACTTCAACAAACCCACACGCATGCTGCGGGACAGTGGAATCAGGGTTTCTGCATTTTGGCAATTTTCAGGGTGATAAAACAATTTGGTCAAATCTGAATCGTTTTTGCAAAACATAGTTTTGAAAAACGCCCTCAGGCCCAAAACCAAATGGGTTGAACGGTTCACAGTGGACAGTGCCTCAGACAGTCTTGTTCGTGATGAAACGTCATTGCAGCTGCAAGTAGCCTGGGCATCTGTTCATCTGGAGGGAAAACAAGGACATCGTCCCTCAGAAAACGTCTAGTGAAATTTATCTTTGGTTTGGACGTGGCACAGTCAAGCCCATTTGTGTGAGTCGTTTCCTGAAAAACTAACTTTCTTCAAAACCTGTTCACCACACCTCGATTTTTGTGACAAAAAAAATTGTTGCAGATCCTGCCGCGGCTTGTTAGAACAAACAATGGCTTCTCACACGAACCAAAATGCGAGAATTGTCTGCCACTTCTGACCTGTCATACTTTTCCACCTGGCTTATTTCTAGCGTGTGGGTCCTTTTATCAAGTCAACGCTTTTCCCTTTTTTTCTTCTGAGAAGGAATTTTATGAAATTTTACCCCACAATTTTTGGGTCCTCAAGCAAATTGTTCATGAGGCAATTGACGTGAAAATGCATTGATCTTTCACCCGAAATTGAGAATATTGAGCGTGACGTATGAAAGACTTGATAAAATCCCTCTTGGGTTCATTTTATTGGCAAATTCCTCGGCATAATTGTGCCAAAGTAGAATGACCCTGAGTCAATTTCTTGTCTGTTCAGTCTTGTCACAAGACGCAGACATGCGAGCGCTGACGTCCACGACAGAAAATTTTCATGTTTCGAAGAGAATGGCGAGCTGCTGCTTCTCGCAGATCACGTTGAAAATGCAAATTCAGTTGAACATTTGGCAACTTTCAGTGACACAAACGTCCTTCTCCAAGAATGACACGTTTGACTAATCAAAAACTTTGTTTGTCAAAGCTTGCATAAATTTCTGGGTTTTGTAGTCTGGGTGGGACTCTTCCCTTGTCCAGCAGGCTGTTTCAGTCAAACTGCAGCACCGTGCAAGTGCTCGTGTATTATTTGGGGAAGGGGTTCATCCACACAGGATGTCATGCTTTGTATCCCAGAACAGGTCAAAGGATGTTTCGTCTTGACAGCGACACAACGCCCGAAGCTTGGGTCTCCGAAGAGTCCAGGTGTCCCGAGGACCCACGGTGCACACTTCACAAGACGAAGTCTGCCTCTCCGAGAATTATCATCTCACTTCCTGCGCAGATGTTTTGCACATCTGCTTGACAATGTCTCTTGTTTTGTTGTTGCAAAGGGCACGTGACAATCTTCAATACAACATCACAGAACTTCACTTGGTCCGGTTGAGCCGAGCTAATTGGCCAAGCTTCATGCACCGCACACCATGCATGCGACGCACATACACCTGGCTGGTTCACAGGATGATGAAAAGTCAACTTCAAAGTGAAGCAAAAACCTAATATTTGTTGAGTTGGGTTTTTGGTGTCTTGTTGAGCACAATACAATTCATGTCGATTTATTGCTCAAAACAGTAACTTGACATTGTCACTGATCTGATCTCTGTGTTCAGCGCACACGTTTTGCACACACGTGCACGAGCGACGAACATGTGTGTGGAGTGCATTGATAGTACTCCCTGAAGCGTTCAAGAGTGCCACAATAATGGCACTCAGACAGAGCTGAAACCCATTACTTTCTTGTTTCTGCCCAGAACCCTCTGCGCCAGAAGTTTGACGCCGCTCACACGACAACGGAGCAAATCCATCGTGACGCAACAGGTGGGAGATTGAGGAGGGGCGCAACAGTTGGGATTGACCTGAACCCTGATCTGAAAGGGTTTCTGGGTTCAAAGCTTGAAACAACGTCAAAATGCCTCACTTGAATCAAAGACGACAACCTTGAACAATTTTCAACAATTTGAGGTTCAAGTTTTCAAAGAATCAAGTTCTTTTTGTGTTCCAGGCCAGGGAAGCCACGACTGTAGACCAGGGCCACGCGTATCGGTATTGTGATATCCTTCGTTCGTAATTTTTAATTCTTTGTCTGCAATTTCTGTCAAACCTCAGTGGGACACCAGTTGCAGATGCTCCATTTGGAACAAGCGACCAGATCACACATCACTACATCAATCAACCATTCTGCTCGATCTAGATCTACTGGACACACATTCGCACTGCAAATCAACATTCAAAGCGTCATGCTTCGACTTTAAGCACGAAACATGCAGCAGACATCCAACATCCAGGCAAAACTCGCACAACGCATTCCTTTCATGCACGGAGTGACACTTGGTGTCAGTGACACTGGATGCAGTTTCACCTTGGTGACACTCTAACCACAATATTCACCAGTGAAAAAAATAACGAGAATACGTGGCGCCATCTTACCTGGATAAATAATGCAGAAAAGGACCACTAGGTGGCCAAGGAGGGAGCACCTGAGTGAAGCGCCACGCCGAGTGGTGGTGGGATCCATCCTACCCATAATCCACCCTGAATCCACGGTGTTTAATCCTGTTCAACGGGTTGAGCAGTGGGGAGGTTGTGTCTGGGTTGTTGTTGCTGTTGTTGCTGCTGCTGTTGCTGCTGCACCACTCGCGACGCATGCGCAGCTCACAGCGCGAGTTTCTGTGTTGGAACTCAGGGGGTACTCAGCACACATGACAATCTGCAATGAAACAAACAGCACGAAATTAGATATCTGGCATCACATTGTTGGCTGAATCAGGTTCAAAAAGGCGCACGATTCACAGGTGCAAGTGTGTGACTCTACAATTGAAGACTGTTATGCAAAGCTTCGGCAAGGTTCTTCTTGGAGACCTGGGTGGAAATTTATCGCAGTTGTGGAAGTCAAACAGTCATTTCGGATCAAAGAAGGAAAACGTTCACCCCATCACCCGGTTCGGTTTTCTGCCCCATGGTGGAGGTTGGAACAATGATGCCGTGCCCCGCACGGAACAAACAAACACCATTTCACGCTGCAAGGTTTCCGCCAAAGGTCACCCCTTCTCTTTTGATCAGCCGCAAGACTTATTTTTGTCGTCGTTATGTCGCCATAAAATATCGCACTGAGTGTGAACCTTCACAACGCGGGTACGTTTTCTCCGCTAGTGTGGGTCATCAACTGAAGGCAACAGAATCCAAGAAACCACTCAATTTCACAAAGGAATCTGAACTCCAGCTTGCAGGAGCAATGAGGACCAGTCCGGAACAGTCATGGAACTCTGGAGGCACCCAAATACCACCACAGCCCTTGGCATACATCTTTTCAGCCAACAAAACGCCCAAACACAAGACACTGCGCAGCATTTTGTCGAGACCAGCAAATACCCCTCCAAATCCACCCCAAACAACGTTGAACACAAAAAGTCCGTTTTGCACACGTATGTTTTGCTGAAGTTGTTTTCGGTACGAAAAAGTCTCGTTCTCACGGCTATAATTTCGCCACTGGGTGCCCTGTCCCACACATTGTAATCTCATGAATTGGCAACTGAGGACAACTGCCGAGAGGAAATTCAACAATTTCCTGGCACCACGACTGCAGTGCAAAACGTTTAATTCGGATAAATGTAGAGTTGTCTGCGCCTTGAAATTAGATAAATCTCGTGTCAAAATGCAGCCCAGAAAAGAACCTTCAGGAAAAATTGCACCTGGCACACGTGGTCGCTTCTATTTTGCCCATTTCCTCGACACCACCTGTATGTGATAAAATCATGTGGTTGTAGATTTTTCCTATTTTTAGAAACATCTGCAACTCTGCTTCAAGCATCATTTTTGTCAGATGGAAACCATTCTCAGCAGCGCACTGCAGAAACGTGCATTTCAACTGCAACTTTTCAGACTCGTTGTTTCCTTTCTCCAGCGAAAGCATTTTCTGTGCTGTGTGCGCTTTCCTGTCTCCATGCATCTGTCTCTCTCCACTGAGTTTGAGCCAAACCAACTGCAACTCATCGCTCCCCACACAGACACAGACACACACACACACACACACACACACACACACACACACACACACAAGGCCTTGAACGAAAACTTGTTTCAGCATGCAGAAAACCTTGCGAAATTCAAAACTGAACGACTTATTGCAGGTTCAAACAGTCAACTTTCTCAGGTTTCAAACGGTAAATTTTGTGAGAGCAAATGTCAATGAGCCATAGAACACACAGGATTTCATTTCTTGGAAAGAAATAAAAAGTTTGTTTGTGCAAGAGAAGTGAGGGATGACACGTCCCGCATGGTTGAAAATTCTCACCATTTGAGGAACAGTTGCAGACATGCATCGTGTGATTCAAATAAGTCTCTGTCAGCACGAAATGCAGAGCTCAACAGAAACACTCACAAAGGTTCCTCTCATTCGAGCATCTGTCTCAAACTTTTTTGCGCAAAACACTTTGACTCTGTCGTTGTGAGCTTGTTCAGGAAAAACTACATTGCACAAAACAAAGAATACACCAAATATGAAAGGCCTGGTCGCAGCGGGGCGCAGGGATAGTTCTCGTATGATTCTCAAAGCTCTGAGCTCAATTGATTTATCTTCTTTACGAAAGCATTTCTCTCTGTCAGTCACACCGCGGAGAAGTTTTATGCAGTTTGAAGTGTTTCAATTGTCTCTAACACACAGAAAACAGACAGACTCCGTTTATCATTCGAGAATTCGAAAACAACCATGCAAGTTTGGCAACAAGACCACAGAGAGCTCGTACCACTCATTTTCAGTCTCAGGGCCCATGTGCATCCAGAGACAAATCCTGGCAGAGCAATGACAATCACGGGTCCACCCTGGGAATGGAGACCTGTCTGCAGTGACAAGAAACAGGGGTAGAGGATCCACACACAAATGCGGCAGATATATAAAAACCAGAGCCGTGCAGGTGTTTGCAATTTCACTGACGACAACTGGCAAAACATCAATAGTGTCCTGCAATGCGTGTCATTTTTCTGCTGTTGTCCCTCGTCAACAAAGTCAGCATTATCGTAAAATTGAGGGGAGGGCGCTCACAAATGGAATCACCAAACCTCATCGCCCTGTGCGAACCTCCGACTGTAACGGTATCATCCGCTCTGAGCCTCAGTCTCTATGCGAAGAACTCAGCCGAGTTTCACATTTCATTCGAACCATTGAGTCTCACGCTTAACAAACTCCTTTTGCGTGTCCTATGTAAGGAAGACTTCAACGAACGCTGTCAAAGCAGGCGGACAGTTTTGTCACAAAGTTTCATCACTGCAAAGAAATTTGGTGCAAAATTTTTAAACCAGACCAAGTCAGAGTCCTGAACGAATGTTCGTCAAGGGACACCCGCCATCTGGATTTGCTTTTGTCTGTTCTGCTCTTTTTGTTGACTCCACGGAAGTTCCATCTGATGAAAACTGTCAAGGCGACAAGCACTGAAAAAACGCTTGTCCACCCACCACACAGTCTGAGTGTTGAGAGTGCACGCAACAACGGGACTGAGTTGTGAAGAGGATAGATGAGAAAAGGCGATGCCGTGTTCAGATTGACAACAACACAATGGTTCCTCCGCCATGTGATCCTCTATCCGCGCACTGTGTCAAATTGAATTCGAGAGGAAATGAATGTCACGAACAAAGTGAGAACGGAAAGATATCTCGCTTCGTCAGAAGAAACTCTGTCACTCCATACTCCTCACCAAGAGGTCACTCAGAAAATAGTCGAAAGTGTGGGTCACTCGTCACTCTCGGTCAGTTTATCTGTCTGAATAAAACCAATGTTTCTGCTTCACCGCCCTTCTTCAAGAAAACAAACGACCCGTGCGTCGCCCCAGAATCCAGAACCCCTGTTTGTCCAGGACTTTTCTGACCACACAAACAAGAACTCATTCTTGATTGGTTATCGGAGCCAGCAGAAACCAAGAAGGTTCTGGTCCTTGGAAGTGAACTTCACGAAGGCACAACTGCCCTGCAAGACAGGTACCCGCATCTACCGATGTCAGTCAACGTGAAAAAAACAAGAAAGACACCTGAAAGTGATGAATCTTCCTGGGCTTTCTGTGCGCATCCTACATGCAGAACAACTTGGCCTCTCCGTCGGAGTCTCTGAACTGAGGTCATGGTCCTGCGAACCAAGTGAAAGCGAGCAAATACCAGATCCTCCTCCCAGTCAAACGCATCGCATTGCACGTTTTTATCTGTCCAGAAACTCTCGATCCCAGAGAATCCTTTGTTGGTCTTGACATGGGGCGACTCATCTCATGGCAAAGGCAAACAGTTTTACTGTTGCGACTTTTCCAATGTGTGCGTGCGAGGCTCAGCACACAGCACAGGGGATCTCTCGTGTAAATCTTCTCTGTGTGTCGCAACGACTTCAGAAGTGCATTTGAATGCGAATTTCACTCAATGGAAACATTGTGTGATGCATTCCGTGAGTCTCATATCACGGGTTCTCTCGTGAGAAAGATTCGACAAAGTTTCTCTATCACTGAGCTTCCAGCCCTGAACAGGATCAACATCGGGGCACAAAGCTTGAATGGTCTCTCTACCACAGTCCTGTCAGTGAGACCATGACTGAGGCACGCACGCCCGTTTGAGCGCAAAACGGAATTGGACTGCAGCTGTTCAAGCTGAAATGTTGAGAGCCTTTTTCAAGAGAGCCTCGCCATCGAAACTGGGGGAACAGACATTGGACAGATAGACACCTCGAGGCAAACAGTCGTGTGTACACACCTCTCCGTGAGAATACTGAGACAAGTATCCCCATCACATAAAATCTCAATACGTCACTCAGTACTACAGCGTACTCGCCCAGAGAGAGTACTCATAAAAAGTACCCACTCCAAATCCGAGGATTTCCTCTGGAGGACGAAAGGAACCCGAGGCTTCGAGTGTCGGTTTTGGCTGCGACTCCCAAGATTTTTATCGGAGAGAGGAGCTCTCTTGGCCTCAATTTACTTGATGCGATTTGTTTCCGTTCCCGTTATTCCTTGTTGCATGCTGCAGAAAAAAGAAGAAGCCCCCTTCCCCCCGAGGACAAAGAGAAACTGCGCAAAATTTCATGAACAACCATAGTTGAACATTTCTTTGTCCAAACTTATCACAGAGAATAAAACTTCGGTTTCATAATGTACAGGTTCTCACATTCTCGTTTTTCAGGTTCTGAGTGCGAAGCAGAACAATTGTGCAACCTTGACAGTTTTCCTGTTTGTCATTCGTTGTTCATTGCGTTTGTCGTATTCAGCCAGGCGGGAGAAATTGCACAAATATGCTTTCCTTTCAGAAATGGTACAAACTGTTTGTTGACAAGCCTGACTCTCTCAAACACGACACATGTCACACATTATGTTCGCACACATTACTGAATACGGGTGATATGCGCCCCTCCAAGCACCCCACGAATGAGCTGAATGTGCTTGTTCAATGTGAACTCAAAACATTCAGTGCGGATCCAGAATTTGATGAAAAGGAGGTTCAGATCCTTGGGACTCAGCAACAACAACTTTGACAAAGAACAACAAAAACAAACAGCCATTCTCTTTGCCTTGTAAAACAACACATGTTGTGGAATGTAAGTGTCAGGAGAGCAGTGGTCCCACCCCACAGAATCCACGAAGGCGTCCCGTCCTTGAGGCCAGCAACATCAGCTCAAGTTTCGAGCGGAAATTTACTCAGGCCCTGAAGACGGAAGGAAAGCCGCCCCAAACTGAGTGAAGACTAAACTCCAGGGGTGCGATGGTCCACAGTGAGGGAGAGATGTCACACACATCGACGACAGTTCCAGGTAGATCCACGCAATGGACCATCAGGTCAATCCAGATTTCTTTAGGATGCGCGACAAGCTTTGGAAATAACACACGTCTCAAGTGCATGTCACTTTTACCTTTGTTTAGGCACCACCACAAGCAAGCCCGGGTTGAGCAAGCGTGTGCTTGCGCACACAGATGCGCACAATCAGAGTTTAGCTGTGGGCACCCCGCTTCCCCCATTAGGAAACACACACAGGTACACACATATGCAGTATGTGCTTTTGCTACTCACACCGTGGGAAGGGCTCGGGCAACAGTGACCCTCACTGCCCCTCCAGGAACTGGGGTCAGAGGCCACGCGCGATGGTGTGCTAACAATGGGACAAATGCACAGTTAAAATCACCAATTAAAACACACCAACCCCTACAGAAAATGGGACATAGGAAACGGGCTACACAACCTGTAAAATTCTGGGACCTGGTCCTGGAACAACAGCGTCGGTTCACATGACGAGTTGAACCAGAGTCACCAACGAGAACAACGAAGCCAAAAACAAGGGCCAAACGAATGACGACGAGCGTTTCACTTTGAGATGCATGAAAAAAACATTGTGCTGGACTGTTGTGAGTGCTCGTTTCGATGAAATTTGGATTTCCGTGTTTTTTCCCTCACTCGGCAAGTTTCCTCGCTTGCTGAATGCCAAGACCTCTGCTCCCAAGTACCAATTTGGCTTCCACTCAATTTATCTCACTTTATCTTGCTGGTGCCCAGACAAAGTTGAAGTCAGTTGCAAGTCTGGGAATCCTGTTGGCAAAAGAAACAGGTGATTGTTCTTACAATGTGGGTCCTTTTACGCTGCGTATCAACTGGTGCCTGTGAACACAGTGCGCAGGGGAGGGAAATGGGAAAAGACAATTTCGAGGTATGCGAGGGATCTTGGTGTCAATGGTCTCATTGTCTTTGAGGCTGAGTCGTGCACTGTGTCCTCGTGAAAGTCATGCACGTCATGCGTCGCAAAGGTAACGCAGTGACCAGTTCCTTTTTTCCACGACTCACTACGTGACGCGTTTCGTGTGAACAGGCCTTTGACTGTCCAAGACCTGGAACCAAATTCGCATGATGCCGAGGAGAAATATTTGAACAATGTAAAAAGCGTTTTTATCCTGCATTTGGAATGTATTTAGTTTCAATTAAACGACGCCACAATGTTTGTTCATGATGTTGGTGAATAGGATTGCAGTATCCAGTCGAACTTCATGTTTCTCCTCGTTGCATTTCCTGCATTCATTTCAATTCGTTGATTTTGCTGCACAGAATATTTTTCGGAAGAAAATCTCTTGCAAAAGCAGCAACGTTGCAAAATAGATCCCGCAACTTCATCGTTTATGTTGAGGAAACAGAAAACAGCACAAAAGGCAAATTTGCTCGTTTCAGGGCAGAACCAAACAACCCCCCTGTTTTCACATGATTTTCACATGTCCACATCAAAATCCTGTCAAACTGAGGTCAAATCTCCCGACCCTTCTCTTTTCTCGGCGGAGTAAATTTCCATGTCCCCAAATGTTGACCTACACCGGAGAACTGGCGAGAGTATTTGTGCAAACGGATTCCTTCCTTTATGGGATTATTATGTCACGTATGACAAACAGTTGTCACTGACACTGTATGAATTCATTTTTGCAAAAAAAGTGCTGTTTCATGACAAAGGCGCAGGCGAAGACATGTTCCCTGCGGGTTCAATACCTGTTGGGATTTCTCTGCGAAACAGGAACCGAGGCGTGATTGAGTAAATTTGGAATGGTTCTGAACCAGCACTTTTCGCTCGCTGCACTGAAAACCGACTATTTCTGCAAAATCTGACATTGTCGTTCGTTCACGAGCGACTTCGTCATTTGCTCGCAAAACGTGTCCAACAGACAGTCTGCCCAACGTGACTCGTTCTCAGAAACCGTTTTTGGTGATGCAGAAAGTCAACCCCGTGCGTTCTTGTGTGGATCTACACTCAGTTGTGTCAAGGAATGGATGTATTGACGCCCCACTCAATCAAAACCAATTCCAGGACGAGAGAACAGAATGCACAAGCTGATGTCTCAAGTTTTCACTTCAGGTGTGTGAGGGTTCAGAAAGCAGATTGTGACAGAGTCGTTCCGAAAAGTGAAACACACACACACACACACACACACACGTGCACAACCAATCAATCAATCAATCAATCTCTCTGTGTGTCTCTCTCTACTCTCTCTCTCTCTCTCTCTCTCTCTCTGAGCGAGTACATTCTGAGAGAGTAGCAGGAGTCACGCCGGATAAACAGTCGCGTGGTTGACACAGGGCGAGGAACCCGCTACAACAACACGACTCGGGAATGTGAGACTCTGCGACGCGAACTCACACCTCGCCTCACAGGTTCAGAACCACGTGGTTCATCCAGTTCTGCAATGTGTGAAAATCCTCATTCAGTGTCATGCAGCTGTAGAGGAGAAGCATTTTGTGAACATGTTTTTGAATCTGCTGTTTTGTGGGGTTTTTTGCACCAGATCAATTTTTCCCCTTCGTGGTCTTGAATTCTTTCATGATGATCGGCCCTCGCAGTACAAAAACATTCCTCAAACATGTTTGATGAACAAGGATCAATAGGGATGCGTGAGATGGGATGAGCAGACAGATCTGCGTCTGGGATTGATCCATTGAGCAGAACCCAGACAGACGCATTCAGACTCCATGATCCAACTCACATCTCGAGAACCACATTCACCAGTTGAAAAACTATTGCCAAAGTAAATGTGAAATTCAATTCCCAATTCACCATTGCAAAAAAGTGTCTGAATCCATCATGTATTTAACAATCTCTCTTCCGTCAACACAACGTAGCGGTTTCCCGTGCAGACTCCGCAGCATCTCGGGAGGAACCGCACAATGCCTGTGAAACCGCTGGGTTCACGGTTCCGTGACCCAGCCAGACGAGGCACAATGGAACCTTCAGCGCAAATGCTGCTAATACGGTTCGTGAGATTCATCACCTGATAGGCAGGAAATGTCACTGCGAGACGATGATGATGCTGATGCTCAATTCACTGTCAAACTGTAAAAACATCTTGGGTTTCACGCGTGTTGTGCTGGCGTGGGCCCCTTGTGTAGCTGAGTTCACACTGGAGTGTCAAAAGGGGCTGCATTCCAGTGTGTGTGTGTGTGTGTGTGTGTGAGTGTGTGAGTGAGTGAGTGAGTGAGTGAGTGAGTGAGTGAGTGAGTGAGTGAGTGCCCGAGAGAAATCGGGAGATGCAACGCACGACACACCCTGCAGTTCACCATCCAGCATTCTGACGAAAACCCTCTGTGCACGGCGAAGCTCAGAATCCGGCCTTCAGTTGACAGAATGGAGCTTGGCCTGGGAGCGGAGTAACGGCATGGAACCACGAGGATCTCCATGACAACAGCGAACGTCCCGCTCGTAAGCGTCTTCAACGCTACAAGTATGTGTTCCACAGCGTAGATCTGTGAACACACCGAGTCAAATGTGAACACAGCAGTGACAAGGCGACACCGTTGTCACTTTCACACAGGGACAATCGGAAGGACTCTCCGGGTGAGGAACACTGGCTGCTGACACAAAAGCCTATTCACATGGTTAACTGTTCTGCGTCGCAGAAAAATTTCCATACAATTTTACAAAGCACAGCATGAGGTGTCAAAAGAAAAATAAACACGGTTGCGTGGCGCCAAACTAATTGTTGGAATCGAAGGTGTCTTGGAGACAACAATGAGAAAATATGTGATGCAGAATATGGCAAATGGCATGTGGTCCAAGATGTGGTCCAAGACGTTCAGGAATGTCTGAATCTTGAAAGTTCAAATTCAGTTGCAACCAACGAGAAAGACAAAACTTATGAGAAAAAATAAATGCTAAACAAACTGCACGAAGACCGATTTTCACTGAATACAATGCAAAGTTTCCTGAATTTTCTTGACACATTCTCAAATTTAATTTCAAATTGGACAGACAGCGCAGATCTGTATCCTGCACATTGAAAAGCGTATGGAGTTGATCTGACAGCGACACAAACGCAGCAACGATGGTGGATCGACCAGAAGTTTCAATTTTTCTCAACCGCCTGAGGGTTGAGTTTTTCTTCTGAAAGCTTCAAAGCAAATCGTTTCACTCCACTGTCATCCACCTGCCTATTTGCTCAATTCATGCTGTGTGAGTGAATAAGAACCACACTCTTTGAATCTTGTACAATTGCAGATACAGTGGCAATGACTGATGTTATCTCATTAGTCTGTCGTTCATATCCTCCTGAGATTCGTCAGACAGCAGACTGATTTGGTCCTGTGGATTCGAGTGGGGCTTGGCGCTTGCACGCTTTCTCACGAAACAAATCTGATCTTTCTTCTGTTTGGTTGGCCACAGTTTTCCTGTCTGGATCTGAGCTTCGGACCACGACTGTGACATACCAAATCATGTGAGACTGAAGATTGTCACGTTGACTCGTATTCGCCATCAACAGACCTTGTGACAAGCACCACGCGCCCAGTGTGAAGCAGGCCTGCCCACCGGGATCAGCGAGACGCTGTGGACAGGTGAGCGCATGTCGGAGAGTCTGCCGCGCCAGACAGTCGAGTAGAGACCTGTGTCTCGGGATCGATCCACTCTGCAGAGACCCGACCAAAACCACATGCTTCCTCCCACAGCCTCAAAGAACTGTCTCTTACGTCTGGTGAAGAAGTACACTCTGCTTCTTACCATCCACAGCACGAGCACGTTGGTCTGGTTCTCCACTGCATTTTTTTCCTCGTGCTGTACAAGCTGTCCAGAAGTGAAAATCTATTCCTGACAGTGGACATGACACACCTCAAAGACATTTCAAATGGGGAAACAGTACAAGAAGTCAAAGCGAGGATCGCTGCTCGTTTGGTGCTCGCACAGCAAGTTCTATTTTTATTGACAATCGAAAATGACCGTGCGCGCATCATCAATATTGTACTCGTAAGAGACAGTTGTAAATCATCACATCTCTCTGTGCGCAGTCAGTCAATAGACACGATTGATTTCGCATTGCCCAGCTGAGACTTGTGTGGGAGATTGGGGTCAGTGCGATGGGCCATCCAAACGTGCACGTGTCAAAAGTAAACAACAAGAACACTTGGCAGTTTGACACGCGCCAAGCCGAGCCGGCCCTCGTAAGAAATTCTGGCATCTGACATACAAAAGGCAGGCCTCGAACCAGCCGAACGTCATCCGGGAGATGCAGGAGGTACAAAACCCCAACAGAAAAAATAAACGTTCACGCTGACAAACTAACAACTATAATACACGTTGCATTATCTTTTGTGCTCCAAAACCAACGAAACCACGGCTGGAACAACACATCAAGGATTTCTGCGCTGGAATGAAGTCTAAAGGACAGGGGGGAAACCAGGCAACGTCCCCGATGAATAATTGAGGATGAAATCCATGGATCTGTCAGATCTGTGTGTCGAGCTCCACGTCTCCACAGTAAAATGTTGACATGACTTCAGATCACTGTTCTACGCTGTTCTTCAATTTGCTTGAAAATTGTGTTTTCAATTTTCCATTTTTGGGTCGTGGTTCAAGTGACGTGCCTTCTGCATACTGTCAGGCGAAAGTGAAGCAGGAGACTGCACTGAAGTTGCCGTCACCAGACACGTCCAGACACCCTAAATGTTTCACAAATTCCATGTAAGTTTTAGCCCAAGGCTACGAGTCGCAGCAGTGTTCGAGTCTTCAACGTGCTGCACACGCGCCCAGCGCACACGTTGATACAACCGAGGAGCCGCTGCTAACACGGATCGTTTGGTCAACGCAAACGACACAGAGTGATCAGATCCCTGAGGAACTTCTTTTTGACCATAGGCGATAAACTGATGTCAAAGGGAACAGCCATTGACACAGGAAACACGAGATCGTAGTGTCCTCACGAATGAGCAGCACAGTCGTCAGCTCGATACGACTCCAATATCGAATCTGAAGCCAAGCTTCGCTGGGATTTTTGCAATGACCACACAACATTTGGACGCCGTCGGCGCTGCCATGTTGATGCCACATTTTACGTCAAGTCTTGACGTCTAACAGGAAGCCTGCTGCTTCTGGATGAAGAATCCCTTCCACAAATTCTTGTTGTCCTTTCACCACAGAAACCTGACCCAACAGACAGCATCGCCGGTACACAGAACCTGAGCGGATCAACACAAAGCCTGACATTTCAGAACACATTTTGCGCAATAAAAATTAAAGTTGCACGGGTCGAAAGGCCCCGGAGAGTTTGACATGGCGACATTCAAAACTGTCCTTTGCCGAAATCCATCCTGAACGAGAATCAATCGGGAAGGTCTGTGGTCTGCTTCATGCATTCAGCTCAAAGCAGCAGGGAGAAGTCTATCACAGAAACACCGAGCACTTCTTCATGAGGATGTCCTGGCCACTCAGTGACAACAAAAGAAATTAATCTTTCATGCAGCAAACAATCAATGTGAAACAGATGCATCATGTTTCACTCCTTTTAAATCCAGGTTTGTATGAGGCCCATGGAAAGGAATGTAATGCCGTGGAAACCACCTGATCAATAGATATTTTGCTGTCAGCTCATCTGTCAAGATCCGTCTGAAGTTCCGACAGAAACAGGTCACATGAATCGCCAATGAGAAGAGTTCAGTGTCAGTGGCGGATCCTCACACAACACGCACACACACACGCAGACCTTTAGCAACTGCCTTTCCACGCAGAAAAGCATTTTGTCAGTTCGCGGCTTTTTGACACCTTGGAAGAAACATGCCACGCTGTCATGCGCACGTACTCGTACCAAACACGAGACTCAACCACATTTGATTGCTCAAGATCTTGTATTTTCAGTGACGTGGTGCGTGCAATTCAGTGCGTGGCAGAAACGTGAGGCACTAACTTCCTTGACTTCGTCAGCCGCTTTCTCATGTGTTTCCCGACATGCACAGCCAAGTCTCTGTCGGGTTCACACTGGTAGCGCCACACGTTAGCGCTGGCGTTCCTGCGCCCCAACGGGCACGGTGTCCAACGTTGACCTGCAGAGGCACGCAACACCAACTGTGAAACGGACCTTCTGACGGTATCATAGTCTGCGAAACTCCATGATCCAGCTAGAATCGAAACATCGTCAATGCATGCAGCAAGCAAAAACCTGTGTTTGGCCGTGTGCCTTCAAACCCTTCAATGTTGACATGAGTCAGAGAATGTAATGTGCGGAGTGGAAATTTCTGATTTCAAGCCAAAACTTGCACTATCATTTCCTCCCACTTCCACTGCCATAAACAACCGCACTGTAACACGCCTCTGCCCCGAAGTCACTTTCCTTTCTCTCATTGCTTCTATAAATTTACTCCTCGCCAATTTAACAAGCCCCCCTGAAGGCGCACTGTTACAAAAAGTGCTGTGTTTGTTGTTTCTGCAACGCTATTGGCACCACGATGGAGCATGAAAAGGAAAAACAAAGCCCCTTGGCGAAGCATGATATGCTATGTCTTGGAACTTTCTATTCAGGGGAAAAGAAACTCGACAAAAAACGTGAAAGGGAAAATGATGTCAGATCAGCGCTCGTGGCTCTGAGATAGTTCGGACAAAAAGAGGACTGACTCCAGGCGCAAGCCGCAAGAAAAGTTCTCGGCACTTTCTCTGTTCACTTTTGTGAACATCGATGTGGTCCACGTTCCGTATTCAAAAAACCCAAAAAGCAAGGTGGAAAAGTGGAACAAACCAGAGATCTTTGTCTTCTGAAATTTGACGTCAGTGGCATGAGGCCTGAAGTTTTCAAACTTCCTTCAATGAAATCATGAAACGTGTGAAGCGGAGACACATGAAATCCTGACCAGCACGGATATGGGCATAAAACCTCAGTTCACACAGCAAACATCGCATTATGTGGCGACGTTAATGCCAGAGCCGCGATGCACGCTTCAGCCCAGAAAAGTATGCAGGGGCGGATCCAGAGTCGGTTCAAGGCAGACCCAACTTTGAGTCCGTCTCTTCACGCAAAGAATAGAGCCTTTCAGTCATCCCACCAATGAGTTCAGAAATCACGGTCAACGAAAGAAGTGAACAAGATCACCTGGCGGCGAAGACACACGCCGAAATCCGTAGCAGAGCCGTAAAACAAAATGGCAGCCCTATATCCATATAATCTGATATCTGTAGTAGAGCTATAGAGCTGCAAAACAAAATAGCAGCCCCCAAACCTATATAATGGCAGCCCCACATAAGAAAACCAAACTGGCTACTCTCAAGAGCCCAAATGAGATAATATTGCCTCCTTGGCTGCCAGTATACAAATGATATTTATGCTGTTTCACAGGCCCAAAGGCCCTGAACCTGGCATCAATGCTCATAGGTGGGGGGTCCCATTAGCCAAAAATTTTCTGAGTCCAAAAACCCAACAAAAGTGAATTTTTTTTTTACTTCAAATCTGCATCTCCCAGCAAATTTCCCAACTGGGGGGGGGGTCCCCCAAGACAAATATTTCCTAAGTCCAAAACTGGGGGGGGTCCCTCAAGACCCAAACTTTTCTAAGTCCGAAACCAGGGGGGGTCCCTCAAGACAAAAATTTCAAATGGAGGGAGGGGGGCTGACCACACCACGAAACCTATCACCGTTGCATAACACACGCCGCTTCCCTCAGGACGGCGTGTGTAAAAACTCTGACGACGTTACGGAGTTTGGTGAGCCGCAGGTCCCAGATCCACCCCGGAATACCCGTCCTGACTCTCGTTACTTGATCAAGGGACGAACCAACTCCTTTTTGTCAATTGAAATTCGACAACTCCCAGAAAGAACAGGAGACTTGCGCGTGTTTTTCAAACATTGTGAGGGTCACAAGTTACACGCCCTTTTCTGGGCCCCGTTCACACCAGATGCGACTGTTACGCGTCCCAGTCCGATTCAATGTGCAACACCCTGGCCGGTTGACATAATCCCCGAAACAAAGGTATTCAAGTCAACTCATTCAACATTTGGAAACGGCAACAAAAAGAACGGTGCCTGGCCACAACAAAACACGTGTCAGAAACCCGATTTTTGACAGAAATATCGCACAATCCGGAACTGGATTGACTGGGACCGTCTGTTTCGGGACGGAGCGCGTGAAGCAGTCAATGTGAAACGGGGATCAGTGAGACAGGTTCTGAGAAAAATCAATGAAAGCGTGAATTTTCATACAAAGCTCCGATTTTCAGCTTCTATTTTTTGATCAACCATTGTTTTTCGTGCAGATTAAATTTAGATTTGCAAGTCACATTCCGGGAGTCGGGAACTTGTGCAAAGCTCGTGCTCACCGTCAGAATCTGTCGTTTGAGCACAAAGGAATCAACATGAAAAAAATTAATTCTGCAACGAGCCTCACCTTTGATAGGTAAAAGCTTTTGTGTTTTTCAAAACAATAAACGTTCGTGGGCGTTTGTTGGATCTGCAGAATCAAGTGGACACACAGAATGCAAAATGCTCAAGTCTGTCAGAATTTCGTTTCAAGTCACATGATCAGTATTTTCTCACGCATTGTGCTTGTCAAACCCAACTCTGTTCACTTCTTCCCATGCACTTCACGTTTGAAGATTTCAACTCGATTTGTTTCACTGCAAACACAAGTGTCTGGTACACAACGATTGCAATGTTTTCAGGTGGTAAAAACAACAAAACTTGCCTGGCCACTCCAGCAAAGCGTGGGTTTCAGCACATAGGTACTCGTGTAGGCACTCGACGGCAAAGGTTGCGTCTTTCAGATTCTCACATACTTGAAGGATCAGAACATGAAAATCGCATGTCATCTGACGCGTGTGAAAAGTCATTTTGAGAAAAGACATAAAGCCAAAACAAAGCACAAGCATTTTGCAGGTCAGGTCTTTGTTCTTTCATCTCCCATTCAAGGAAAAACTGATTCTCTCTCAAGATTTTTGCACAGCAGCAAAAACAGCCACAAAATCCAACGTTTCCTTGTTTCAACAGGAACAAAGCTGCTTTTGTTCTCAGATTTTTTTTTCTCAGCCATCTGAACCATTTTGGGTCTCAAACATGACTCGCATCTTGCAAACAGTTGACTGTGTTCACGGTTCGCACTGACGTTGCCAGGTTATCAGGGAATTTGATCTCGGGGGCGGTGAGAATCTCTGCTTGAGCGTTCGTCCTCCTTTGTGATGGACTGGATCCCGCTTTGTACTCAAATACACAAACAAATAAGATGCAAAATTCAACGAAAGCCTGTTGATTTTCTCCCAGTCTTTCTGTCACATTTTTGTGGTGCGCGCAAACCATCAACGCGAACTCTGAACAAACGACGACACAAAAAGATCGGCTCAAGCAAGGTGCTCCAACACCTGGATTTGAACAGTTACACACAGACCTGAAATCTGACACCAAGAGAAATGTCTTTGACGGAATCTCATTTTCCAGACACAAACAAGAAGTTCCGTACACTTCGCCTTGGTAAGCTCCTTGCGCACCCCCGGTTCGCCACTGGGGAGTTTTTAATTATCCCACCCGCCGGGACCAAGGAATATGCCGCCTCTTTTTGCACGAGGTAACTGTTGAGCTTTTTTCAAAGACTTCTGACTCCAAACTTCTCCTGAAAAAAGTTTCTCTCTTTCGCTCAGAACACGGACTTTGGACCATTTCAGATACTCGTATTATCTGCGTTGTGTTCGCGCTGTTCACACTGGATGCATCACACCATCCAAAACATCGCACACGAGGACTGGGGCTCACGATCGCACCCACCATGCACATGCATGAGACATAGGCCAATGAGCCGCATTGTGATGACAGGACACCACGCGCATGGCACCAAGTGGGTTCAATACCAGGGTTCCACCCATCACGACTTCACTGTGACTTCCCCACCTGGTTTTGCACGAAAAGAACATCACGAACCTCTTGACATGTCGTCCCCACAAACACACACAAAAACACTTCCTCCCAATTTGTTTTGCACTACAATTGCAAGGTCTCGAAACCGAGAGGTCCTTTGCAAGATCACTCTGAACAGACATTTTGTTCACCAAGCGACAATTCAAGGCAAAACATCCTTTGCTGTGTTCACGTGTCTCAGATTCAACCAAAACAATCTTCAATTCCACCTGTCCAGTCTCAACTGAGCCAGAGGCAGCGGTGTCATGACTTCCTCTGGGAATCAATTATTTCGGGCAACTGAGTCCATCAATTCAACACACACAGAATTAGCCGCCATCCTCCGTGCTCAATTACCAGTGTGCGAGGTCAATTATTGACGACACAGGGGCCTGAAATGACCACTCGGGTACCGGGGCACTGACTGCCCTCAGGGTGAAATCTCTGTTGAAAATCTGTTCAATGATACGTTCTCTTTTCAGTCAGCAAAAATGCGCAATGGTGTGTTGTTGCTCTGTCAGACTACTCTTTCAGACATTGTGAGCAAAAAGGATGGGCAGTGTCTCATCCGAAATACTCGCGAGGTTCTGGTATTGGAACCCAGCCTGTTGCACTCAAAAGCTTGCCGACAGAAGGCCACACTGCACAGTCATGAAGTGAGCAACCTCGTGCTTGCAGACTCCACAGATTGGTCACATGAACCCAGTTTTTGCCCCTGAAGCAGAAGTTCCCAGATGCTGACCTGTCCTCCTCGGTAAGGATGGCCACCTGTGGGTCACCTCGTCTTCAAAGCCTATTGACGCACGTAATGCGAGGCGTCCTGCTGGGTTTTGAATTGCCAATAGAAGCCACGGTGGTATTTGGGAGGGGAACCGCATCTGTCAGCAGCACATGTCGCATTCCTGCGCACTCACCCAGATTCTCTGAACCGGAGGCGCGGGGACAACAAACCTTTCCCCGCTGTCCTCCTCCAGGTCCCAGGTCCAATGCGTCCTTCACACGTGGACATGGCATGCGTTCCATATTTTGCGCTTGATTCTTGATCAACGTTTTGATTGGCCTCTTCTGGAGTATGGACTTCCTGCACACAGTTCAACCAAAATGAACCAGATGGAATCAGTTTGGGTACAAACGCACAACCCCAGCCCTTCCTGTATCCTTCAAGGTCTGATCCAAAGTCATCCATCACCCCTGTTCGTACAGCGCACACTTCTTAATTGGGAAGCGATCCCGGGCTGAAAGGCAAACAGACAGGTGTCAGTAACACACGGTGCATTATCAGGGCTTTGTCGTCTAAACGATACAATTCGGGGTATTGTGAGGTTTCCTCATAAAGCATATTCTTGCCATGCTTGAGCAATGCCCCACCACATGCAATGCACGCACCGCGCAGAAAGAAAGAAGTGTTCGTTGCCTTGTGTTGTTGTGGCCCTCACACAAGGCGACATGTGTCTGCAGAACTGCACACCAATGGGACTGAGACAAAGAGGTTCACTTCAGTCTTCCCTTGTTTGGTACAAATTTCATAAAACCAGTGTTTTTCTCAACTGGAACTCACGTTTCTCGTGCGATTTCCAGCCGTGCACAAGTTGGTGCACAAGTTGTCATGGTCCATTCTTCGCACCAATGGCAATTTGCTGAAACAAAGGAGTCTGCAACCCAAAACAATCAAACCCAACTTTCAAACCAATCAATCCAACATTCGCAACACGACCTAAAGGGACAGCAACCACTGACCCAAGTCAGGGGCAATGACCTTCAAGGTCACTTGATGTCATGAAGGTCACGAGCAACGAATGTCAGTGACAGCAGGTGTAATGGAAGGAACGAGCCCTCGGTGTCTCGACATACTTGTTTGTGGAGGCCCGCGGACACGCGAAAGGAACGAGACACTGACCTTCAGTAGACACGGCCGTGAGTTTGAATGGGAGATTGATTCATTTCATCATCTCCAGGAAATGTATTCAATTCGCACAAAAAGTACAAATTTGTCATCAATTTTACGTTCCAAAGAATCTGTGGCCTTGAAGTTAAATTTCACTGAAATATCATCAAAATGCGATGAAAACGTGGCATGAAATAGATCTGCAACCATCAAGAGCAACTCGTAACATTGGTAGACAAGCTCAACATTCGTGACAGGAAATTTTAATGGGCACAATTTGGCTGAAACTCGTGGAAAGCCAAAGAGAAAGTCACACATGCGACTCTTCCAATGCATCGAGTCTCGACTTGGCGCACGTTCAAGAACGCGTTATTTCCGGGCCGTTTGCGCCGTTTTGCTGCAAAATCGAACGCGGCCTTCGGCGCGTGCATGTGATTCTGCAGATTTCCAATTGACAAAAAGTCTCGAAGTCGGGTGTCATTATGGATGTAAATTATGTACTTGTTATTGGCTCCTTTTCAATGTACATTGATACTCACAGACGTATTGACCAGGATAGGACAAGGGAAGCACGAAGAAATCAGTGGCTTTGGGGGCGTGAGACTGATTCGGTCCATCACTGGGCAACAGGACCAAATCCACAATCACACAATGCTAATTCGCCATTTCCGTGCAGAGCTGCACATATCAGAACCTCAAGTTGACGGACACCCAGGTTTCAGCATCTCCAGCAGCATTCCCCACATTGTGCACACAAATCTGCAAATTACATGGACATACCACAATCACCACGTTTGATCAGCCTCGACAAAATTGCTGCAATTTCCCAGCTACAAACACACAACCACCAATCTGAAGAGCTTGTTGCGCCTCGGGCTCGCTTCAGAACCTGAATTGTCGTGTGCCTCAAAAATCTGGTCATCAGATCAAACATCCCAGGAACTGTTCAAGTCTTTTTCATGGACAAATTGTCTGGAAATGGCACGCAACGCAAATGGAGAGGAGCCTGAGCCTGTGAGGCAAACAGGGAGGAAAGGTACCTGTGGATTCTCGTGCAGACGATCTGCGCCACTCATCGCGTGTGTTGTGAGCATCTCGCATTAAAACACGTTTTCCCGGCACTTATGTTGTAAAACTGTCTCAATCTCGTGCAATTTGGAGTCTTCAAGCTGACGCGATGACAAGACGGGGAGTGTCAGTGTGTTATTAGTCCCGACGAGAAACAGAATTGAGATCTGTCGATGTCTCCACCTCCACCTATGTTCTGACAATGAGTTGAAACTTTACGCCCTCAACATCAAGAAATCTGACGAACGACAGACTGCCTTTCCCAACATGGGCCACACGGAAGACAAAGACGAGCTGGGAAAGAAGCTTTCCCTCGACATACATGTTGCCCCCTGGGCAGGAAAATCCTCTTGGGGTCACAATTTTGTTTCAAAACGTCGCACTTCAATTTCCGGGCAGCCATTTGTGTCAAGTTTGCCACCATTCGCCTCAGAGTGGAACTGATTCATATCTGTGAACGCTTGCAGATTACACACCACGCAGCACCTGCCATCAGTTGTGCAAGTACTCACTCCTGTAATCTTAGCCTTTCCTTTTGCGTGTGAAGAACAACATTGACAATGGACGTCAATCACGTCAATGCTCACATCCACAACTGGCAACGCCCCCACACTGCAGGAATGTTAAGACACTGGTCCAATCTGGATCGGAAACAACAAACAAAAGAATCCAGCTCCTGTTTCAAAATTAATTATTTCCTTGAAAAAAAAAGATTTGTGTAAAATTGCTCGACTTATTTCAAAGTCGTGTGTCCTTGGTTTTGTTCTTCTTTTGTCTCCCACACATGGAAGTTGTCCATAACTGTCTGTGCGCTGGAAGCGAATGACGCCATTTCGTTCTCCTTCAGCCCAGCTCTGCCCCTGCTGCGCCATGGATGCCAGACACTCGGAAAACCCTCCAGGAACCACGAGCAGCAAGTTGACACAACTTCGTGCAGAAAGCCCTTGGAGGAGATTGCAGAGGCGCGAGCTGGAAGTTGTGTTTAAGTGTTGGTTCGCTTTGGTACTTCCAATCCATACTTTATTGATGCCAACACTTTTACTTGTGCAAATCCTTTAATGCCAAGGAAACAATAGAAAAAGCCCAGATCGATTGAGTCCGTTCGATCTGCCCCAAAATTTTGAGAATTTAGTCAGGGTTTACCTTCAAATATCTTTTGATCTGTCTGAATAGTTTGTCATTTGGGTTATCTACAAGTGAAAACGTACGGTCCACAGACTTGAGTGTTTTGTTGGTTGTTGATTCCCTTTGCTTGAGCACAGCCCCTGCGTGTTTGCGACCGAAGCGACGCGTTCACCAATCTACACGCAATCGGAATGAGCAGAGCAAACACAGCTGTGAACATATTTCCAATGCAGAAAAAAAAAAATGCAGCCCAATGGAGGGATAACGCACTCAAACCTGGAAGTCTCACGCAACAATTCATCAGCTTGCGTTGAGGAAGGCTCCGAGTTCACAGTGGATGCGTCAAGCTCCTGCAATGGGCGCCCGTGCGAACTTGTCCACAGGGACGAAACGCACAAAAGCATCCAATGTGAACCTGGCCTGCTTGAGCTGCAACCGTATGATGGACGCGACGCGCGCAAGATCCGTGTTGCACGGGTGTGAAAACTTTCTTCACTCACCTTGGGCTGAACATTTGCGACGCACAGGTTGCAGGTCTCTTCTGTCACACAGTTTGAAGAGAAATGTGCAGCCCAATTGAACTCATGTCTCTGTATTTTAAATCCAATGTTTCAACACTCAAACAGCCAACGTCTTGCATCAAACATCAGATTCCAGTTCCTCAGTTGAAAATCCTCATTCACTGCAGAAACTTAAATTCCAACATAAAACACGTGCAATCCGTGAAAGTCTCTCTCAGATTCCTCTGTCACTCACAATGTAACTGAAAAGTCACACTCAACCCAGTCTCTCACACAGACCACCACTGCTCAGACACGAAACCACGTTTGGCTGGTTTTGCTCGTCGCGCGTGGTTTTTATGAACGGGTTGACAGTGGTGACACCTGCGGCCAGTTCCGCTCCACCGCGCCCGGCAGGACACACGGGAGCTGCTCGGGATGCTCTAATGATGGGCGCAGAGGCAGCGCTCCAAACGCAACACACGTGAAGAGCCCAAATATGGAAGAGCGCCAAACATGGGCAGTTGTGGATCCAGGCTTGGGTTGAGCCTCTCGGGGTCCCCGATCCCAACAAGTTTGCCAACAAAATACATTTGAAATTTTGTCTTGTACCTCAGGCTGAGTTGGAGGGTCAATGTTGGGGAGACGGAGCAGGTGCGATGCGCTCGTCGGCCTCCTGGCTTTTTACCAAAGAGATCTTCATCAGAAACGCTTCCAGATTCACCAGATTTCCACCAAATGGGGCCATTTGACGGGAGACAAGGCCGATTCGATGGAATTTATATGGGAACAACACACTCGAACAGCCCCAACCTTGGGTTGATCAGGACCTCAAACTTCCATTGAAACACGCATTTTCCTCAAGTTTCCGAAATGACCTAAACAGCGCAAAATTAATGGTAGCAACTTGAAAAAACAGACTTGTTCTCCTCCACAGCGAAAACAGTGTGGGCCACTGTTTGACAGAAGCTGATGTGGTGAGCACAACATGGTAAAATAAAGAATTAACGATTTTTTTCTCAGCCTACCTGGCCTTTTCCACACCGAACAAGCAAACATTTGCCTTGGATTCTCTCCAACGCTGCTTGCACAGCTGCGCACAGCCGAGCTACACAGCACAAATTGCTCACATCTCGAATTCGAGGGAAGTGTTCATTTCTCGAAGGCATTGGGAATTTGAAGCTGAACGCCCAACCACTGCAACCCGTGCGATACGCAAGCAAATTCACAGTTGCTTCAACGCGGATAAAGCAAGCAACATCCACAGGTTGAACCTGTTCCACAGCGGATACGTCCTGTCCTGCAAGTTGGTGGAATTGAATCAAATTCCACTTTGAGTCGGTCCATTCCGCGTCCGCAGACGCAAACACTTCTTCAGGACGCAGCCCGTGACGCACCTTCTTTGGCTGTTGGTCTTTTCAGAACCAAAGACGCAACGCCACAAAAGCTGGATCTGAGTCCTACAAGGCGACAACATCAGTTCCATGATATAACGAAAAGCAAGACCCCACGTGTAATCGAGTGATCAGCAGCTGTGTGCTGCCTCAGCTTTATTACCTTCTGTCTCTTGTATGAATCATCACTGGTATTGTTCCTCGCACAGCTGATCGAGGGACAGACTCACCTGAGCTAATCTCAATCAACACGCACCGCGCTTTGAATTCGCATCACAAATTTGTGTGTCGTGCATGGTTCACATGTCATCTGCTTTCAAACACATGGGTTTTTGGTTCACAATTGCCAATGGTCAGAATTTTGGTTGAGCTGGTATCGAAGATACAACAGCAACAGAAAGAAGGTTCTTCTTCAATGCACAGTCAACGAACCAGATTTTAAAGACAAACGCTTTCTGCCAAACAAATTTTGTCAACTTTCGACGCAAGGTGTTTCTGAAGCACTTGTTTTGAAAGAATTTGAAAAATACGCATTTCAAAACACCATTCTCAGAAAGCAAAAAGTTTTCTCGAAGTTTTATAAGATTGCTGGTTGTTTGAAAGGCAAATCAACATTGAACGACCACAGCACAAAACTCACGAGTTGAATAATTGGTAGATTTCAATGCCAAAAATGCAAAAATTTTGTTGCGTGATAGCACCCAACATTACAACCCAACATCAGAAAAGGAAAGGTGATTCACACCGTGTCGACACACCGATCCAGCACCGCAATGACTGATATGGGCACAACGCACGATGCATCCAGTGTGAACGCGCCCCAAACGAAGATCTGCCCTCGCACATGGGCTCCAGTGACACAAAGAGTAGATCCTAATAAGTTTACATTGACGTTTCCGCGGGTACTTGTAACCCGTGATTAGCCAACTTTGAGTTGTAATAGCACCAACAGAACCACGCACAGTAAAATGTGGGTTTTGCTGAGAACATCTTCTTGACACATTTTTCGACGGGCCTGGAACACGTCCTCCTTCGCACACGCAATGCGTTGTCCTGAGTTGCAATCAGTGGAGGTCGTCTTGACTGGAACCTGACCTGTGCCCCTGAATCCTGAACTCTCGCCTTCATCGGGAGAGAAGATTTATTCGTCCTGACCACCGACTGTCAGCCGCTTTGCACAAGAGACAACTTGGCTCGGGTCAACTTTTCTCCACATGTTTTTTTCCCAAAGTCCTGAGTGGCGAGCGCAGGGCCCAAACGTGATCGCTTCTGTGGACAAAAAAAATGTTTGGAGACTTTCCCCATGAACAAGCTCCGTAAACGGACGTCCAGTCCGATTCCTTCAAATGACCACCAGTTGACCGGAAGCAAAGAGAATGCAAGTTCTGGTCATCGTTCGCCTCCACATGGACACTTGTGGTGAGTTTACCCGCAACCTTTTTGAACATCAAAAGTTTTCACTGTGCAGATTTTCTTGACTCTGTGTATCACTCACGCAGAATCACCTGTGAGTGTTGTCAAGGAAACTCAGTCACCTGGAAACGTGACATTAGAATCACTCCCTGCAATCAGCCTCACAGTGACGCCGAGGGCGTGGCAGGGTACGTTTTGGGAAGGGTGTGTTCAGGGTGGAGTTGTCTTGAAGAAAAGAGAACCCCACATCCATTTCTCCATGTTCCCACACTCTTTAGTCTCGGAGGTTCCAAACGAACCTTGTCAAAAAGTCGCCCCTTTTGTGCATCTTCAGAAGCAAAACTTTTCTGAGTCTTTGCCTGCAAAGCTCTCAAGAACGACAACCCTGTGAAAAAGTTGCACAAGCTGATTTTTCGAGGCTCATCAACTGTGTGTGTGTGTGTGTGTGTGTGTGTGTGTGTGTGTGTGTTGTGTGTGTGTGCTCTTTGTCATCACGTTGTTCAATCCACGTTGGTCTGCATTGCACAGACACAACCTCTCAATTGAAGGCTTTGTCTTCAAGCAATCAACGCGTTTTATGTCACGCTTCACGCAAGCAATGAACCATAAAACACCATCAATGTATTTGCACGCGAGAGTGGATCTCTGAAGTGAGGGGACCACACAGCAAGAAGGTCCACAAAACCAATTTATTACCTTTGCAGCAAACACATTTTCAAGCCTCAGCTCTGTTTTGCGGTCCCTGGACTCAGCGCCCGCTGTCCTACTGTCCATTCAGCACTTCAACACGGAACACAACGCGACTCTGACTCTGAAAACACAGCACTGGATATTTGCGACCCTCAGTCCTCTGACCTTTTGAGGGTCATTCTCAGAGCCGCGAATCAACACTGCGTGTTCTCCCCCCCCCCCCAACCTCAGACACGTTCATGTTGGAGACTGAACTCAAACTGAACGCGTCCACCACGTTGCAAATTTGCGGACAGACTTCGCCCGTCAGAGCCCAATCGTCGCCTCGAGAGCTCCCAGTGCGATCGAGACGGAATCATTTCAATGGAGCGAAGCGTTGGATCAGCAGAAACCTTCCGTCGTGGAATTTACCTTTCGTACACAAACAAACAACCCCAATACATTTACGACATCACTTTGCGACGGAATTGCGTGTTGTGACGCACGACTTGAGCTCGGCTCTTTGAAGACGTCCAATACCACCGTTCCGCAGACACTTGTCATTCACAGAACATTTTCTTCAAGTGGTTCCCCCATCATTATCAGTGGGGTACCAGCCCCATAACTGTGCCGCACAGCAGGGGGTGTGGGAGGCTTTTTCCTCACACAAGGTGAGGAATACCGTCCTTGCAGCGTGCAGGTTCCCCAACTGTTATCTTGCGGACGAGCTGCATTCCGACTGCAGAAATGTACAACAAAACATCTGTCACTGGTGTGAAATTTCTTGTCGGCTCACGTGACGTCAGAGTCAACGACACGCGTCCGTTTCCACACTGGATGGCGCTTCTGATCGAAGAACAACAACAGAACGGTTCAGCACTTCTCACAGAAAAAGTTCGGCCCAAAATGCCAGCAGGAAGGCACACTTTGTGACAAAACGTTTTGCGAGTGAGCACGGGGCGTTGTCCAAGGATTTCTGCGTGATAGCAGGGCTTTGACCCAGGGTCTGGGTGTGGAATGTTCTGCATTTTGTTTCTGTGATGTGGAACCACAGTTCGGTCTGCAAAAATCTCGCAATTCAACCATAACGTGTCCCAAACCCAATGATCTCCTGGTTTTCTTGCAACTGTCGGCCTGGCTGGCTGACACGGCATTGAATTTTGAACTTGTTGCATTGTGTCGTTCTCACAAGGGCAATTAAAACACAGAAATGCACTCAGTGCAGCACTGACCACCTGACTCCTGCGATGAGGTTCCAGAACATTTTCATCCATTGAGCAACTCGCGAATTCAACACTCCATTGTCAAAATTCTAAAGGCGAAAACTAAATGTTCAATTTGTTGTGGTGAAATCTGATCTAAAGTTCTTTCAGCAAAACTGAAAAGCAGAGGGCTGTGTGTGAAAAGGTGAAAAACAGCAGTTGACGTGAGCGTGAACGTGAGCGTGGGTTGACTCAGAACTGTCCGATCGTGACACAGGTTCAGAGACACGGACCAACCTCGTCATGAACTTCATTTTCTGAGTCAAGTTCCACGGATTGAAATTCAGAAAGTATTTTTCTTGAAGTGCAGTGTTGGCATTATCAGTTTTCGGTGCGAACCATGGTGCTCTGTACCTTGGCAATCAGATTCTGTCACGAATTACAAGCTGTTGCCTCTTGAATCTTGGCACACGTTCACGTCTTTGTTTTGCGTGTCCCAAAGTTGGAGTCTGCCGAACACGAACCCGAACTCTTGGGACCGCTGCCTCAGGATGAGTGAATGAAACTGACCTGTTCTCATTGTGTCACGTGCGGCTCAGGACCGGAAGTCACCACCACGTGGAGTCTGAAAACACACGTGATGTAAACTTCGTCAAACATTGTATGGGAATGAAAGCACCTGAACGGCAAGAGCAGCTTTAACAAACAGGAACCACGATTATCTATAGGTAGTGTCACTCACGACATCTGACCCCGCAGGTCCCTCAGTCACAGCGATTTTCGGTTCCTGACACTGAACAATGAAACACTCCGTGTCCTGCAGAACAGCTGGCTGTGAGAAATTCCACGGTCAACTGAACGCTCGTGTGTATTTCCTATTCCATGCAATAGATCCACGTGTTCCGCTCAACGCACGCTATTCGGCGATTGAACTCGATCGGTTGAAGAGCAGATCCGTTGCACTCGAGGGGAAAAAGCGGTCAAGCCTGTTTCACTCTGTGTGCGTCAGTCAAAGCCTGTGGGTCCTGCCTCACTTGATGTGGTGCTTTTGCCCCTCTCACATGTGTTGAAAGTATTACTGCAACAGTACACCGGCGTGCACGGAGTGAGCGCCCATTGATAGAACCGTTACGCATTCAATGTGAAACAGGCTTGAGAACCACGTGCGCTTGAATCTGCTGATTCAAATATTCGCATCACGACCATCTGTTGCGCCACAAACGACTCATAATTCCATGATGATTCAATTGATGAGGGGCTGTTTGTATTGGAAAAATACACACAATCAAAAAGGATCAGAAGGGACCGAAACACGTAGCAACAACTTGGGGGGTCAGACATGGACCGACAAGAAAGCCAAAACAGCTTCTTACACCTGGCAAACCATCAGACCCAAGTTCACCTCGAGTCAAATGAGATGGACTGTGGATTGTCAAAACATCGTTCATATCTCACATAACACGTGAACATCCAGTTGACAGGGGGACGTGGTTTTCGGAACCACACCACAACAACGAAATTGCCCCGCCCTTCCAAACAAACCTATTCCATCACGTTTATCTGTCAAGGCTATGATCTGCATGGGTTCTGTTGGAAGAAGCTGACTTTTTTGCAACCACTTGCGGACACAACAATCAGATTCTAAACAGTAGGTCCTGTGCACCTCGTGGACCTGATCCGTCTACGTTGCTTTGCGTGCACCCAGGGTCTTCAGGTGGGAGTATCATTCCAGCTTTTATTGCTGAGAAAGTCAGATCTAGAGCCTATCTAGATCTGAGTGTCCAGTGAGGGTTCAGTGAGGGTTCAGTGAGGAAACTAATTTTTGGCAAAATTCCCTGCTTTTCCCTCACTAAAAAGTAAAAAAAAAGGCTAGCATTGCTCTTCATCTTACCTAATTCCACTACTTTTTGCTGAGAAAATTTTTTACTGAAGCTTTTATTGCTGAGAAATGCAGATCTAGGCCTGAGAGTCCAGTGAAACTAACCAAAATAACATTTTCTTTATTTTTCCTTTATTTTTCTATATTTCACACACTGAAACCTGAAATTGCTATTCCTTGTCTATTCTTTGTCTTTTATAGCTGTGTGCACTGGACGCACGCACTGGACGCGCGCACTGGACGCGCGCACTGGACGGCGCACTGGACACACCTGAGAAGAGAAGATGTGAGTTGAAATAGTTGTTGAAACAGTTTATTTGCTGGTTGCTAAGGACAGATAGAATGGACCAATCACAGCCTTGCTCTAACTAGGTCAGAAAACAGCAAAAAAAAAACCAGCGAAACCGCGACTGCGACATCCACAAAGTCCACTCTTGTTGTAAAAGGGGTTTACACCGCATATAGCGTCAGAGGGCGCTCCATGCCAACACGTTAAATTAATGATCCCTGAGTACTGAGGCTGCGTTCATATAGACCCACGTGGATATCAGTGTGTGTTTCGCTGCGTGGATAGTCAAAACACAAAACATGAGCTTTCATACAGAGGCCACGTGGATATCAAAGTAAATCAATGACAAGTAAT
>JAAUXT010014708.1_pt1 | contig 35758 bp, 37 predicted proteins | sample 7278171 | NCBI WGS metagenome assembly JAAUXT01 (sample SAMN14350112, study PRJNA611818) | marine sediment metagenome | isolation source: surface marine sediment (1.8m) | place: French Polynesia: Moorea | collected 2018-08 | reverse complement strand
GTACACATAACCCATAAAAAAGACAACAAATTCCTGGAAAAAACTTTGAAAACCTGGAAAAATCATGGAAAAATCATGGAATTTTGTTGGTCAGCCGCAGTGGGAACCCTGCAACTTTATGCGAATTATGCATAATACCTGAAGTAACTTGCAAGGAACAGCGAACAAAGGCGTGTTGCTACCTGTGGAGTTGAGGTCCTGAGCTTTGAGGCACTTGATGATGCTCTGCAGCCCTTCTTTGATTGGGACGTGAGTAAGACCCGCCAAGTTGGGGTCAAGAGAAGGTCCAAGGGGTCGGGGTGAGTAGAGGAAGGGCCCAACTCGATGCACGCTGCGGCTTGCCATGACAACAGGAAACACTTTCGACGCCAGTTGGTCTTGACTCCAAATTCTCCAGAAAGATTTGATGAGTGGTTCTGTGGCTGGGCCCTGAAACAAATTCAAAACGTGAACAGACCCGATGCTTTACGGAAGTCCGCGCAAGTTTTTCTTCGAAGCAAGTTTGAAGCCTTTCTGTTTTGGTCTCAAAAAAGGCTGCTTCTGACAGAGGTTGGAGTGAACCTTACCTTCAGCATCATGTCTGCCTTCTGAAAATCAAGTGCAGTGCAGGAGACAGATCTCAAATGATCAACAAGGCTGATGAATCTGTCGGGCTCCGATGCGCGCAACTTGGCCGCGACTTCTTTCACTTGGTAGTCGAAGTGTTGCTGATATGTGGTGAAGTACGGAAGCAGCATTTTGTCCTGGAAGCAGAAATTTTGTTCGTGAGACTTGTTTGTTCACTACATTTGGAAACAATAGCAGTCGGGGGGAGTATGTTGTTGGACTTCGTGGTGCATTTGCAAAGGTTGTTTGGTGTTGACTGTTTTGACACGAAGAACCCTCAAAACACTCTGGATTGAGTATTTTCCTGCTTGAAAAAGACAGATCCAGCCGATCACGGTAGCTTCTTGATGGTTCACTTCCAAAATTTGGCCTTTGAAAACTCGCAAATTGCAAGTCTCCTTGGGATTGGTAACCCCAACCCGCCGATTTCATAAAGTCGAACTGTACGTGAATGCGCTACAGAATGTTCATGGAAGAAGCACCGCTTTTTACACGTCATGTCAACGATGCCTTCATTGAGCTCCATCGTGCACTTGTTCCTTGCCTTCGTGTTGAATTAGTAATTTCTTGCAAATAAATTAGTGTGGGTTTGCTGGCAGATTTCAACACGAAATCAGTGTGTGGGGCTCGTGACCCGACATAAGATACGAATTGATTCTCAATCAATCGGGCATCTCCGATTTCACTATCTCCCAAGTGCATCTGTTACAAAAGACGAGAGCAAAACGGCAGTATCTCACTGGCCATGTGCAATTTTAATGGTGACAATATCGCGTTGAAACTTAAGCTGCGCGATCAATGGAGACGGGGTCGATAGCACGTGATAGTGTGTACTCTTTTTCTCAAATTCTCTACAGTTTCAAGTTTGCTTTTCCCGGGTAATTATCCGACTAAACTACGAAAACTGAGTGAATTGATACATGGAAGATTGATTCAACAGCTATTGCCGCAGAACTGTGAACAGCCACTCGAATGCATTTCACTGTGAATGGACCTTGCCAGTCAATTTTTTTTTTTCACCTGCGCTAACGCAAGAACAGAGAATGTATGCAACCAGCTTCTTTTCACACCAGAAGGAAAGGAGTCGCTTGACGTTTTCCTATCCCTATTGACGCAGTACGTAGTGAGTCTCGCTCTGACAGAAGAGACACCTTGATAGGTCTGTCAAGTGTTCACGAGCACTTCTGAGACTTGGGTTGTCACTCGAATACGACATTAGTGGTTGTGTCAAGAGATCAATTTCCCGTACTGAGGTCGGAGCAAGTGCCAGCGAGCGCACAGTCGAATTGGTTCCGAAGTGTCTGTGAGATCTTTCATCGAAGAAGACAAATGTCAGAACGTGCAGCCGCAGTTCTGTTCTTACGTACATCGAATTTGTGAAAAGTAACGCACGTTTCGAGGTGTGCGCTGGTGCCTCCGAGCAGTGTGTGGCTCAGGAAGACACTGGGAAAGGAAAGGATTTTTACAGGCAGTAAATAGAAGGATTGATTTTCGGTGTTACGTTTCGGTGGCACGTGCTTGCTTGTAAGCACTTCCCACGGACTTAGTTTGGAATGCTTTGTACCAAATCCCTTTATCTGCCACGCGACACCAGTTGGCTGTGAAATTCTTTTCACCGATGCTACTCGCATTGTGCACGAGACCGAACGGCTTCAGATTTGGGAAGCGTGCATGACGGGGTACGAGTTGCCACCGTGTGCCGCGGACAAGTTTGAGAGTCTCCTGAAGCATTTACAGAAACAACTGAAAAAACATTTCCGTGCTTTCTATCATCAACCGTTTGACTGCCGATCGTTGAATTTTGTCGGTACGCTCGTCAGCAGAGATTCTGATTGGAGTTTTGTTTTTGCAAAATTTCGGTTTGCAAGCAGCGTTTTGCATTGATTACGCACAGCGTTCAAAAGTCGTATTGATTTGACAAGATTTGTCGCAATAGACGCGGCATTGGAAATTTTCAATTCACTTCAAACTCCAAGAAGCGGCCTGAAGAAAACTAATGAAGCGGGAAGGATGACAATGAGGAATCGGTTCCGCGCTGTGCAGTGGTTTCCTTGAACTGTCAGAACAGTGACGATTTCTCCAGTAAAACAGACCCATCTGCGCAGATAATGGTTGGAGGCATTTTGGGGCATGAAACAGAGGAGTGTGAATGTGGGGAATGGCGGGTGTACGCCTGGGTAGCTGAGAGGAGACGGGGGAGAATGCCCCGAGGGTCGCAGCTTGTGAAGATGCCGACTGAATGCATCAATATTGAGCACCCTTATGGCTTGAGTGACGGGACAAAGCCAGATGATGCTTGTAATAGATCAAGGAGACATTTGCTGCCTTTTAGTCAGGGACACAGCCAGAAGAAACAAATAGCTACCTCCAGCGCCGATTCTCTTTGATTTACGGGAATGGTGGCAAATGATCCTAGGATTTATTATTGATAAGCTGTATCCGATTTCGACTGCAGATGATCACACCAATCAGCCAGCACAATGCCACCGTATGAAACTAAATGCACAACAGTTGTTCGGATTCCTTCTACCTGAGGGTGATGTCTCTTTGAACTAGTGTCTCTTGTGCAATAGATCGCAACAAGCCCTGCGGAGGTCGCCTGCCAGGTTGAAAGTGAAACTTCTGTCACTTTATCCAGCTCTCTCAAAGTTGCAATGGAGATCAGTAGAACTGCTCTAATATTAAATGGGGGGCTTCCATAAGAGGATCTGTAGTCAAGGCTGCTTGAAAACTAAATGTGCGTGATCGATTGGCGGTGGAAACAGAGAAAAAGAGTCCTTTGTTTGATAGAAACCTTGCCCGTGGTGCGTCAGGTTTTCAACAAACTTCGGAAATTCTCTTGCAGTGAGATGAAAGAGATCTTTTCTGTTTGTTTTTACAAAAGCTTTCACCCGAAAAAGGGCATCAAGTGAAACGACTCGATTGACGCTGTTGCCTGAAACAAGGGAACATGAGGGTATTGGGTCTTGTTCAAACTACTTCAACCGTATTCAAGTTGGACTTGAGTTATTTTTGTTTTGTTTTGTTTGAGTACTTTTTGACTTTTCCATTTTTATCAACTTTTTTACTTGCACCACTCTTGGAAATTTGTTGAAAAAGTCCGACTACGGGTTGATTTTGGTGCTCAAAGTCTATTGATCTGCTTTTGGTGCAAAACCCGAGTCACCCAGGTGGGAACGCGCAAGCAAGAAGATCGCCTTCGGGAAGAAACAGCGCTTGCAAGGCAGAAGCGTCGGTCGCACGCATTGCGCACGCGAAACAGCTGCTCCCACTTCGCCTCGAGAATTCTACGTGACCCAACCCACGAGTTGCTCTCAAAAGACTCAGACTGATGAACTCAAGAAATGTTCGTTATTTATGGGTCGGAGGCGAGTCCTGGGCCTCATGGAAGAATTTTCACAAAACACGAGCTGTTCAAAGTTTCGCATTATCCGTGGAATGTGTGCTTTTGCACGCAGACGAAAACGAAATGTTTGGCAACCGATTTCTTGCCATGCCAGTCAATTGTCACAGAAAGTCTTTCGCAAGACATTTGAGACCGAAGACCGAGAGCAGCGACTGCAACGCCTCCCCGGGCCGGTGCAGCGCGTCAGATATTCGAAGCATCTCATTATTTAATCATATCAACACCGATGAGAATCCAGGCAGCTCTCGATATCTGAGCCTTGTTTAAAGCCACCCAGTTCACAGCGAGACGGAAACCTATCGGACTATGGGATTGTGTAAACCGATATGAATTTGCAAATTGATTCGGCTCAAGTTTTGTGGCTTTTAGGCAGGCCTCAACATCTCGGAAAGTCCAGGGAAGACTTCCCGCGGGACACGAACAGTCTTACCGTCCCGCGTCAACTTTTGTGTCACATACAGAGAGAAATAGTTTTTATTTCCTGTCTGTGTGAACAATGAGCCTCTTGTGATGGTGTTCCAACATCAGTAATTTGTGTTGTCGATTGCGAGCACAATTGGGATGTTTCAAACTTGAGAAATTTGACCTATCTTGCTCCTGAAAGATGGCAGGCTTTGGACTGAAAGCAATGTCTTTTTTGTCAATGTTCTCCACTGCTATTCTTCATCAAAGCTACTCGGCAACGCAATGAGGCAGGATGGTCCAATGGGACTTTGCCTTCGATTCTTTGGAGATGGGGCAATTCATGGCCGAACGCTGAAACAAGTGGATAATATTCTCAACCAACTTACCTTGATAAATTGAAGGAGCTCTTCTTTTGATTTCTCGGGGAATGTGTTGAGCAGATTTTCGTTCTGGATGTCAAGGATGGTCTGCGCACACGTGTCAATCACTTGATCAAGAAGCTGCGAGCTCAGGTCCACCACTGCCAACTGCAAATAGATATCTTCTTTTGCTGAAGAGCATTATCGGTGAAAAAAACAAAACAATCCGAGTTGTTTTAAAAAGACTTTTGCGTCAGTCGACATCCCAAATTGAATTTTGAAATGCAAAAATAGAAATGGAACGAACCGGCATTTTCCAGACAGACAGAAGAGTCTTGTTGTCCAGAAGGATCTTGATGACGCTCTCAAAGTGCTTGAGGATGCCCTCTGAGGTGTCCCTCTGATACAGAGTGAAAAGAACAATCGGCATGCTCGACCTGCAAAAAACGGACGAAGACTCAGAGAACAAACTTCCTAATTTTGCGAAATTGTCTCCCGCAGCAATGATTGCAGCACCTTTTCTTTCTATTCTGTCATTTCAGATTTATTATCTGAAGCCTTTGGGCAAAGAAGAATGTCTTTGTCGGATTGCCATTTTGCCAGAAGGTCACTGCGCAAGACAAAAGCACGGTACCTTTCGAGCGTTGGAGCGAGAGTGATGAAGCTCTGGTAGCCGCTGATCACCTCGATGCTGTTGTCGAAGAATATTCCTGGCGTGAGGATCTGCTGTGAGCCGAGCGCCACGTCAGTGACGAACGCCTCGGGCTTGAAGCGTCGCAGGATGTCGGCCATGAACGGAAAGCAGAAGGTGATGTGCTGCTTCCCCGGCCTAATGGAAAAACTCTTCATCGCCTGAAAGGAAGAACAGAAAACGGTTCGATTCTGTTTAAACACGGATTTTTTTCGTTTTGTGGGAACTTCCCGACTTGACACAGCCTTTGGCTCGCTGTCACCAAGAAAACAAAGACTTTGTGAATCGGCGCCCACAACTTCGTGCACGAACGCCGGTCTTTGGCACTTGAACTGAGAAATTGACATTTCTGCACAACGTGCGTACACGTACGTGCGTGCCTATTCTCTGGAGTTTCCTGGATGTTGTAAGAAAAGACTCGGACCTGTTGCACGTTGTCGGGGAGGCAGCCGATCATACTCATGGTGAGCATGCTGCCGCCCGCCTCTCGCAGAATCTCGTCCGTCATCCCGGAGCCTCGACGCGAGCTGTACGCGCCGCCGCCGCCGCTACTGCCGGTCGACGCCGCGCTCTTGACCTTCGCCTGAAAACCGGGAAACTTGGTGTAAAGAGTGTGGAAAATGCGCTTGAAATTCTCCGAGACCGAGAGAAACAGCAGACAGAGAACACTGTGGAGAAAAATCCTCTTCTCAGTTTCCCTTCTCAGCTGATTGTGAAACCACTTGCTCTGAATGAAGTTTTTTTTCCAGCCATAATTTCATGAAAGAAAAGCCTTACCATAATTTTAGACTGTTTGAAAATTATCCTGTTTTTGGATTATATGTCAGACACGTTCGCTGAGTAATCCATGAAATGTCTCAGATCAAGTAAGGGAAAGGTCTTCTTGCGAGCAATGAAGCTGATTAGGGAATCAGGGAACGCAAGAAGATTAGCAAGTGTTTAAAGCTGTCACGGATTCATTATGCCTGTTCAGGAATTGTATCTGTGTAATGTCATTAAACATTCAACACCTATTGACGGCTCCGGTGGATCGCCTGCGCCAATCAGTGGTGAGACACGGAGCGACAGTCGGGGGAAACGTTGCGGGAGTTGGGCGGAGCCGCTGTGCACCTCCACATTCATCGACACGGCAACGCCGAAGCGTTGCCACCGTTTTGTGCTCAAAGGCGTGATCTTCTGACTCTTCGGAATGTCGCCAGATTGAGACCTTGAATGGATCGGTTTCGATGGGTTACAATGGCGAATATTGATGCCAAATGTTGATCAAACGTGCTGTGGATGTTCGCAAGTTCTGTGTTTTGATTTAGAAGAGCGAAACCACCAGCTGTTTCCAGAGAAACGAACATCGAAGTGACTGAAACGGCAGAATGATACAATGATATAGTAATTGTGCGAAGTCCCTTTAGGGCGAAGCACCATGTGGTAGTGCAGTACATGGCAGGGTGGATGAAATGTCCCCTACCCCTCCCCCCTAACCCCCTCCCCCTGCCCAAACCCCCCCATGGCCAACCCCCCCCCCCCTGCAGCCAGACCCCCCTATGGACAGTATGACTAGTGGAAGACATGGAGGACAAGGAAGAATTGAGGAATAAGCAAGAATTGACGACATTACTGATGCCGCAAGGGACTTCGCACTGCAGTTGCCTTGAGCACTGCTTCTTGTTGTTATAGCACAGCAAAGTCGAAACAGTGCACAACAAACTGAGAACTTTAGGCTGGGTAAGGTCAAGCGAAAAACCAAGAAGGGATTTTCCACGGGACCAAAACCTGTATGATCATTGTCGACGAAAGGACTATCCTTCGTCGAAATCGTGGCTCTTTTTGTGCTGCACTACACACAGAAAGACACCATAACTCTTCAACCCCGTAGAGTTGTGAAATATCTCAGCATTTTGCTTTGGCTATTTTGTTTGTTTTGTTTGTTTCGTTTTTGTTTTTTGTTTTTTTTGTGCAAAATTGATAAATGCCACCACAAACACCTTGGAGACCAAGATGTGTTCCTTTCCTTGCGATTTCATTTCAAAATACTTGGAAGATTGTTTCACACAGGAGAAAACATTTTCCAGAAGAACAGCAGCTAAGTGTTCAAAAGAAGTATAAACCCGAGTAAAGAACGTAGAAATCAAAGCAAAAGCTGCACACCTGCTGCATTCCAAGAGTAAAGGAGAAGCTTCCCACGAGATTTCGAACGGGAAAAGGCGGATACCTGAGAGGAACAAAAGCACTGAGACATCTCGCATTGTGGCTGCGCAGGGCTGTGAGGATACGATCAATGGGCAGGGGCATTGTGGCTTGGGAACACAGACGCTCCTCTACAAGCTGTGCCACTTGTGCCTTTCTACATTCGCAGTACATACCCTCCACTAATGATTCTCCCTTTTAGAATCCACATGCTGCTTTCAAACGCACAGAAGTTTGCTGAAGTGTGGAAGAGAAGTTTATTCTGTTGTGGATTCGTGTGTTCGTTGTTCTTTGTATACGTAAACAGCGTGGACTGCGTTTTCTTGTCTGGGAAATCACGGCAGTTTGTTGTGCTTCAATCAATTCATAATGGTCTTGTGGGTTTCCCTTTTCATCGCTTGTGCACACAAGTACAATTCAATAGATCACAATTTTGGGGGCATGAACTCTGTTCAAGCTGCTCATTGTTTCGCTGAAAACAGTCCAGCGCGAAAAGGCGAGAAAAATCAAACTGCAGGGTCATCTGTGTCAGACAGAGTTTTCGTCAATAAACAAGCAAGTACACACGAGAGTCCATTGATCGTTAGGGAGTTACATGGGAACCGGAGCATGTGCTCTGTTGAGAAGAGTTATTGGGTCAGAATGGCTGAGCACACTCCATAATTGGATCTATAGTTTGGACACTAAGATCCGGCGGTGAAGGTTTTGGAGGGTTCACGTGGAAACAAAGAACTGCGTCAAAGCAAGAGAAAACTTGATTGCATCCACTGCTCATCTTGAACTGAAAAACAGGAGGACACTTGTGAAAGTAACTGTCTCACCAAGTTCAAATGTTGTTCACCTTTTCTGTATTGATACGAATCCACAGTCTTTCCAGTGAAGGCTGAAAGCGCCAAGTGTTGCACCTGGCAAGTTCACGAAAGTTTGAATTTCTGAAAGCGAACAACTCTGAAACCATAATAAATTAATCCAACTTGTTTGGTTCTTTGAGGAAAGTGAAGTGATTCAAAGACAATCAAAGTTGATTGAGTTCAGATCAGAGCTGCTGCTGGCAGGCAAATATTATCACCTAGTTCAGCTTCAGACAAATTAATGATGTGAAGAAAGACGATGGTGCTTTTGAAGAAGTAGCAGTGTGAACTCTGTTTCCTGTACGACGTAAGGATTGCAAGTAAAAAGACCTGAAAACAATTCCACCACAGAAAACTTCCCACTTGGAAGGGGTCATTGCTTCGTGCAGGACTTTCTCCTCTCCTCCTCATGCACCAAGTTTTCAATTCAACAGTTTTGCCTCCTTCCATGCGCCCTGGATGGCGTTGGAGGGCCCGACCCCAGAAACACTTGCTGTCACTTGCTGCATGGATGCGCAGGAGGTAACAACTCTTTTCATGAGCATGTGGGCTGTGTTGCTGGCTCATCGCGTGCCAACACTGCCAAGTGTTCTTGTTTTTTGCTGCACCCTACCTTGTAAATCTGAGACGATACCGTGGCCATTCGGCATGGCGCGTGTCAACACCAACAGGATATTTTACAAAAGAAATTCAAAGAATTCACTCTCTTCTTTTGGAGGAAAAAAATCCATATTGCAAAAGGACAGCTAATCTTCTTTTATCCTTTATTTGAACGTCTCGAAGAAAGCTTGGGAAAACAAAGGAGGAACCTTGTTGAGTTGAAAGACTTGTCTTCCCCTCGCTTTTTCTGATGGCCTGTGAAGTGCTCACGGCTGCCTGTATCTCACACGTTTTATTTTCTGTGTGTTGAAATCATCTGAGGATCACACAGAGTTGCTTGTTTGTGCATTGCCAAAGTGTCCAAGCGATCTATTTTTCCTCAAATTTCTGAAAAAGTGTTTCTGATGGCCCCTCCTCTTGATCTCAAATGCCAAAAGGGTGTGTGTGTTCACGGAAAATCTGTCTCCGTGACACGAACTTGGAGAAAGCGAGGTCATACGCAGCGATGGCGAGACTGGACGCACGCTTTTGCGAATTTTTGTGTGGAACACACAGAGCAAATTGGCATGACTTCTGAGACACTTCTGACAGACTTGGTGACACATGCAGACATGCAATTCAGAAGCCAAGGATATTCTCCTTGCCCGGTGACAACCTTGCGTGTCAAACGTCAGATCTGAGTCGATCGGTCCCGGGAGAAAGGGTCGGAACTTGTGATCACTCTGAAGCGACGGATCCTCAAAAAGTGACAAAGTGTGTCTTTTCTTGTTGCACAGACTTGGGCGTGAAAGTTCGTTGGCTTTTCCTCAGCAGGCTTGAGCGTTTCCACAGGACGAGTATTTGTCGAATTACAGACCTTTCGTCTGATCGATAACTTCCTTCCCTTGTTTTTGCCTTCTCTCCGAATCGCTTCTGGAAAGGTAACCCAAAGGTGTATCTAAAAACTAAAATCATAGGAAACCTGAAGGCCGATAACCTGAATGTGCCTTTTCGAACACAAAGTACACGTGGCTTTGTCTGATTATTTCACAAACCTTTACCCCAGGGCTACGCATGCTGCAGTGCAGGATTATTGAACATGGATCAGCATCAGTCAGGATACACACAGAATGAGACACCGAGAAAAGTGATCGTTAGAAAAACCGCGTTCAGGTGCTTCTTAGATTCGTACGAGTTTGTTCTGGTTGTTTGTCGGCAAAAGCGCGGTGATCCCGAGGCGTGAATGTGAGAATTCATCCGCACTGTGTGCAGATTCAAAACGAGCCAAAAGGAAAGAAATTTGTGTCAGTCTTGCGCATTTGAGTTTGAAATGTTCTGGTTTCTGTTTGGAAAAGGAGTTGTCCCTGAGCCATTTTTGCCAGCAAGTAATGCAAGATGAAAGGCTTGGATGCAAAGTGCTGGAAAACTATCTTGGGAAAAGAACAGCTTTGCATTAGCAACTGATTAATCAAATAAGTCCATAAACAACACGCCGTCTCCCAGCTATCTTTTTCTGAAGCAACTTGAAGGAAGCAAAGTTTCGAAAATGTCAAACAAACAGGACTAAAAAGGTCTTCATCGCACTTGTGAGATGTTTCGACGTCTGCGATTGTTTATGCACATGGACTCGTCCTGCATCAAAGGAACAAGGTTTCGCTTCAACTTGAATCGTCGAAGATTCGACCCTGATTGTTGTTCTGGTTTTGTTTTGACTGTTTTGACATTTTGCAAATTGAAGCCGTTGAGTGCAGCACAAATGGGCATCGTCAGTCAACTTCATTTCCAGGCTGACAGTGCTGTGGAAATCAAAAGCGACAACAGCTGTGTTTTTGAGTTTTGGGAGCTGTCCGCTCTGCTGACAAATAATGCAATGAAAGCACAAATTCTGATTTGAGACTCCCAGATGTCTGTTGCTTCTTTGATTTTTGCAGGAAGCGTCACACACTCAGATACAAGTGCGATTGCTGCGTGAATCTGACAGAACCTGTGGTTGGATTTAAGAATTGTTGGCTTTGTTCATTTGTCTCCCCATGAACAGACTGCAATAAGATTCTGAATCTTACCTGCCGACAAGGACGAAGGTTTCAGTCGTGAAACTCTCTCTGTGACAGCGCGGACAGTCGGTGGTCACTGGATCAGCACCGTGCGTAGCTGTGGCGTTGGGCGCAACTGTCGCGTCTCCCGCGCCGGGCCGTCACGAGACGGAGGCGGGTCGTGGCACAGCGCGGGAGGACTGCCTGCCTGCGTGGTGCGAAGAGCGTGGCAGCTCTGGTGTACAGGATTTCGATCTTGATGGGAAAACAACACGTGTTTTTGATCGGCAACAAGCAAGGGTTTATCGATACTACCACAGTGAGATGGGTGCTTGTCTGTGAAAAGCTTCGGCCACCAGATTTGTCTCATGTTGTCCTGAATCTGTTTTATCTGAGAAAGCGCCTATTGTGCTGAAGTCCTTTCCGTTAGTCGGGGATTTGGGCCTCTGAGGTTTTGTGAGCTTGCGTTGTTTCCGAGTCCCCGAGAAAATTTAGGGAGTGTTTTCTGTGGAGAGATAGTCTTGTGTCTTTTCTTCCACACAACAACACGAACCCGTAGTTCACAGATGTTCCTTCCTAACATGTTCTTTCTGCATTTTCCTTCCTACAGTTGCACACCTTTGCTCTGTTTTCATGTGAGAGAATCGTGTGGACAGATTTGGTCTGTGCGGGTTCCTCAGGTTCACCACCCACGGGGTGGGTAATCACCGCTGAAAATTTTGAGCAGCAGTCACACCCGATTACAACCCCTGGCAGCAGGGAGGGGGAAAGTGATCACTTGACCTGTTCAAATTTTGAAGCATGGGGTTCGCCGATGGCCTCCCGCGCGCTTGGTGCAATCACTGTCGGTTCGATTTGTGTCCGTCTGTCTGCGCTTTGGTTGACTTTGTCGTGCGGGGAGCAAGTCAACCAACTTACCTTTTGCTTAGAATTTGATGGTAATTTTCCAAGAGCAAACACTTTTGGTTGGGGTGCGGTAGTTACGAGTAACCAGTTGGCTTACCTCCCCCCCCCCACTTCCAAGGTGAAGAAAGTCAACCAAATGGGCAAGCGTCAAGGAGAAACGCTGGCTTTGAGGGGGACATTGGCTGTGCGAAAGGCCAACCACAGGATTTGCGCGCTTTCTCATTGTGACCATCTTGTTTGGCAGATCCAGTGATCGCCGAGCAGTGATCTGGTTGACCACTCTTAGCGGCGATCTCACGGTAGCGATTGCGCTGACGACGTACCTGTGTTCAGAGTTCTAAATTGTTGTAGATTCTGTTTTTGTTTTTTCTCATGCGCAGTCTTTCTCAGTGCCTAAATTGGATAAATCGGAGGCAATTCCAAAATATCAGCCTGGTATCCACCAAAGGTCCAGAATTGGTTTTGATCCAACTGGAATCATCACGGTTCACGAAACCACCCGGTGGTTGTTTGATCCTTGCTCTTTTGTCCCACAACAGAAACGATAAAATTGAGCACCATATTCAAGCAGACAAAACCACGGCAAGGAGACCAAAACTGGCAATGGCGTCACTGACTTGCAGCTTTGGCACCGATGATGGCTTTGGCTTCTCTCCCTTTTCTGACAGGCGTCCCTCCTGCATGTGTTCTGTGAAGCCTGAAATTTTGTGCATTTCATCAATTTTGACAAACAAAAACATTGTGTGGAGAGTCAAGTGGACCAACGAAAGAATCGTGTGCGTACAAGCTCTCAAACCGCGATCGCATTGTGGTGTTGTTCTGTGTGTGTGTGTGTGTGTGTGTGTGTGTGTGTGTGTGTGTGTGTGTGTGTGTGTGTGTGTGTTTGGAGGACAGGTCTGATCCCCATTTTTGGACAGGACATCCTGTACTGTTCAATGCCCAGCTCCGTCCCTTTTTTGAAAGATGTTCAGAAATCACTTCGAAATAGGCACGTATGGGCACAACCAGCGATCGCGCGCTCTGTGATGGCACACACTCTTGACAGGTCTGACTCCAAGGCCCAGCGGGGAGGGAGTAGATCTACAAATCACAGTTTCTATTTGGTAGCCAGGCCCGCTGAACCGCTCACTTCACTTGACCAGCAAAACTCACAGTTTTCGTCGGGAAATGATGACCTGAAAAAATTGTGTTCTTTTTTTTGGGGGGGGGGCGGGATTCTTCAAGTTTGGGTCGCGCTGTGGAGCTCTGTAGACTACAACAGCGGACAGCACTGCGCTGAACGAACCGCATGCAGAGGTGTTCAAGTCTTTATTGTCAAATAATTTTGACGAGAGCACTGTTTGGTTGACAGTTAACCCTTGTTTTGCGGAAAGATGACAGGTTGTGATTGTCATCGATCCGTACCACAGTGACACCAGTGAATACATCTGCAAATCGGTTTGTTGTCAAACTTATCCAAACAGATGTGCAGAATGCACGGTGGCCAGGCAACCCGAACAATTCATCCTTGAATCCGAAGTGCTTCTCATCACGGAAAGCGTTTTGTCAACACATTCGTGCACGAATTTGTGTAGACAACATCGAATCAATGTCGTTTTGCTGTTGAAGGACTGTGCTGGGTTTGGCGTGGAAATTCCTGCTGCAATGGTGGTGAATGAGTATGCAATTCGGAGTGTTTGAACCTGAAACGACGAAAGGACTACCTGTTGCAACATTTCAACTGCACCAGTCTGGGCCTGATTGGCGCAAATATTATTGCTTCGGTTCGAAAAGAATACTCTTTTCGAAAAGAATACTCTTTTCGATTTTTTGTGTGTGGCATTGGACTTTCTGTTGGTTTCCTGCAAACCGGTAAGCTTCGGGAGTGTTTGAGACAGCATTTGGGACACAATGTCGCACCACAGTTCGGCATTCACACAAACTTCCATGAAGAAGAGAGTGTCGATGGACCTCTGCTGCATGAAGGTCACAGAAGGCTCGTCACAGCCACCGAGGGTTTGGCCACGAGAAATCCCAGTGTTCAGTGGCATATTTTGTTCTTCGCATCAATCCTCGTGTTTGTTCGGTCGGTGAGGCGAAGCTTGGCGCCTGAAGGAGGATCTGATGAATGGTACAGGTACAGATTGTGTCCCTCCCAGCTTTCTCTGGGCTGACTGACTGTAGCGAATATTTTCAGGAGATTGTACTTGCCTGCAGCCTGCGATAAACAACGCGACGTTTGAACCCAACTTCTCCAGCTATGAAGAAGGTTCCAACGTGACAGTCACCTGTGATGCAGGAACGCGTTTCAATGACTCCACTTCACGCGAACATGTCACCGGGAAAAGTTTCTCTTGTGTCAATTCTGAGCTCAAATCATCGTCATCGGTTTCTGCTGTTGATTTAGAATGCGTCTGTAAGTGTCTTTTTAAGCGTGTGGTCCCGAAGGGTCTCGACCACACGCTTAGTGTAATCACCATCAGTCTGTATGTATGTGTGTGTGCACAAAAGTGGTCCCAACTGGTGGGGTTGGGGTTGGTACCACATTGGGTGCAAAATGATCAGTGATCATTCCTGACCATTTTTGGAAAAGTGGTCTCAAACCCCACCTGAAAGTGGTCCTAAAAAGTGGTCCTAAAAAATTGGGACCACTTTTTCAGAAAATGGTTGCACAATGATCAGTGATCATTCCTGGCCATTTTCAAAAAAGTGGTCCCCCCCCCCCCCGAAAGTGGTCCTGAAAATTAGGACCACTTTCTTTTTCAGAAAATGGTTGCACAATGGTCAATGATCATTCCTGGCCATTTTTGAAAATGTGGTCCCCCCCTGAAAGTGGTCCTAAAAAGTGGTCCTTTTAAATTGGGACCACTTTTTCAGAAAATGGTTGCAAAATGATCAGTGTTCATTCCTGGCCATTTTTGAAAAAGTGGTCCCCCCCAAAGTGGTCCTAAAAAGTGGTCCTAAAAAATGAGGACCACTTTTCCAGAAAATGGGTGCAAAATGATCAGTGAAGGTATTTATGAACAGCGAACATTTTTGTGGACCACACGCTTTTTATGCGTAGCATTCTTGTTTCTTGTGCCTTGCACTTTCGTGTGTCAAGCAGAACGCTGAATGTTTGCTTTCGCGACAAATGTTTGGATCCATTTTGCAGTGGTGGATTGCGGCGAACCTGTCTGTGTGAACAACTCCTACAGCATCCTCCCAGATGCGAACACGCTGGGAAATGTCGTTGTCTACATTTGTGCCGCGGGTGCGTTTGTCTGAACCTTGAGACAGACATTCCGATGGTTCGGGACAAGAGCTGGTCCAACGGAGGAGACATTCGCTTCGAAATTTTAATTTACGAGGGTAGGTTTTTGTGTGTTGCAGGATACCTTTTCGCGGACGGCTTATCTTACAAGGAAATGACGTGTTCCGAGTCATCAAGTTGGACAATGGACGACCCGTTGTTTGATTATCAGTGCGGAGGTACGGAAAATAGAAAAGAAGGAAGTCAGCAGCAACTGAGTTCCTTTGATTTGAACGACGAAATGGTTTTGGTTGTTTTTCTTTTCCCTTTTTTGCAGATTGCCCGTCCCCACCTGTGTTGAGCAACAGCGTTGTTCAGGAAACTGTGAACAGATCGGTGGGAAGTGTTGTGACTTACAGATGCCTCGCAGGCTTTCAACCTTTAGATACTGTGTCCGCAGTGCAATATCGATGCAACGAGAGCAAAGTGTGCACCCCAATAAATGGTGGAGTATTGACCGCTGAATCTCAATCAGACTGTGAACGTGAGTTTGAAGTGCAGATTTGTTGTTTGCTTTCTTTCTGTATTCACGCCTCGGAAAGAAATTCTGGGGTTTCCTTGGTTCTTCCAAACACTCATCCATGCACTGTGTGGGTGGATGAAAGAAAAGTCAAAAGGCCAGGCCAAATACCCCTCCTAGCCCCCTAAAATTATTCCAGTTGGCAAGTGACTGAAGTCAGCACTGACTTGGAGCAGGTCTTTGTTGAGGTCTTTGTCACAGGTCGTGGCTGCAGGGTTTGAAACCGAGTTGGATTTCAGACAAGATGACCACGTTTGTAAATTGGAAAGTGGAAAACTACCTTTGGTGCGCAGCCAACGTCTCGCTGGCGCAGCCAGATTTCCTGGCAGTGACCAACTGGGTGCTGGGCTGAGGTTCATCCTGGGGTATCCGGGGATCGGTCTGCTGGGTTCTACCTGTCCGTTGGAAGCTCAGCAGGGTGTTTTGCATGACCATTGTTTCAAAGCCCCACTCCTGTGGGCTTCTTGTTGAAACTGAGACACAAAAAGTATTTCGTACACTTTCTCTCTGTCGGGAAAGAATTGCACTTCAGCACCATGTATCCAAAACGCAATCGGAATTTATGAAGACAAGGATGGTGCCAGTAACCATGAGATCCTCTCGTACACTTGCAACGTTGGGTACAAGAGGGTGGCAACGCGAATGTTGTTCTCGAGTGCGGAGTGGATGGCCGGTGGAGTGTTACGTCTGCTCAGCTGCTGTAGGGATCAGATCCTTATCAACTGAACTGCTCCGGGCAGTGAGCTGTCCCCTACCTCAGTCTTCTGGTGTCAATATTCCTTTCCTTTCGAAAATTTATCCAAAGTACACATCTTCACCTGACATTTCCGTGATTTCAAGCAAGACATTCGACAGTTTGATGTTTTGCATTCTTCGTGCAATTTGGATTTCCCATCCTGAAGCTTCAGACACCACTGTTCACTTTACCTCGTTTCCCACTTGTGCTGAAGTTCATTTGTGGACGACTGTGGGCTCTGGACGGTTCTGTTGAGAAGGATGTGACGCGACACTCTGCTGTTTGTGTGATGTTGTTCTCAACATGACAGTCTTGCTTTTGTGTGTTGTTTCAGCAATAAACTGCACGGAGCCCAAAACTATCCAGAACAGCACATTGTCGGACAACGGAACCTCGTTCGGAGTCGTCAACACGTACACGTGCGCGCAGGGATACGTTCTGCCAGGTTCCAACAGGACGTCATTCCGTGTGGCGTGCCAGGCGGACGGGACGTGGGTCAGCGTGGACCAAGACGTAGCGTACAGCACAACCACTGGCTGCGAGTGTGAGCAGAGTTTGGAAAAGCGGTTGTGACTCACTTGTTCGATTGAAAGGGGGAAGTTTTGTGAAGAGAGCCTTTCATCCCTTTGCAGTGGTGAGCGACGTGGCAAACACAACGACAAGCGCGACTGACACAACTTCTGGAACAAACTCCATCACAACATTTTCCCAGGACAGCTCCACGTCTGCAACAGCTGCAGTACCAGCGGCGTCTCCAACGACAGGAACGACACTGACTGACACAACCACTGGCAGATTCCTTGTTGAAAATGCCACGACTGATACCAATCCGGCCACAACTTATTCCACCACAACACATAACACAGCTGCGACTTCTGATTCGGTCAGCACTGCCACGTCCGCTTCTCACACTAAAGTCGCCTCGACTCAAAATGAAACAGTGTTCACAACTGTCAATGCCACAACTGTTGAATCAACACCAACGATGACACCAACGTTTTTTTCTGCCACAAACGCTACAACTGTCGAGACGACAGATGCTTCGTCCTCTGAAGCCACAGCGGAACCTGCACTGACAACCTCAGGTGACGTGACATTCATCCCTGTGTTATTCTTGGCTTTGGTGTTGCCCAGCTTGTACTTCTGAATTGATTGGGAATGGTGCAGTGCAACAGAGCCAGCTGGTCAGTCTTTGGTTTGATTGGTCCAGCGCCAGAAAGGAATTGCGTCAGGAGGGCGTGGTGTGTCGAGGTCACTCTGTTGCTGACAACACATTGTTTTGCACAGAACCTGTCCAGTGTCCGGATGTTCCAAGATGGGTTCAGCACGCAGATCGCGTGGTGACGGGCACGGCTCCCGGGGACCGCGCGGTGTATGTGTGCGCGGTCGGAGCGCGCTTCCCAGACGGGTCGCGCACTCACTCCGTGCTGTGCCAGACGGACGGGACGTGGGAAGAGCTGCAGGGTTTCCCGCAGTGTGAGTGAGGCCTCACCACTGTGATGCTGAGAAATGTGCGGACAAAGTACGGATGGTTTGCAAATTTCAGTTTTCTCTCTTGCTTTGCAGACGTCACTTGTCCTGAGTTCGGGACGGACGCGAATCCTTTGCCTCAAGGGGTAATTGTGCACAAGGACGGTGACCTTGCAGTTTACGACTCCAAAAGGAGATTCACTTGCTCGAACGAATCGGCGAGGTTCTCGGGTGGTTTGGCTGAACAAGAAGCCGTCTGTTGCGCGAATGGAGAGTGGAGCAGATATCCCAGCAGTTGTGCAGGTTACCAGCTGAAACTTTATTGAAAAGAGTCAGAGAAATCTAGTACAATGTTGGTCTGCCGAATGTCGTAAATTAAGATGTTTGATTGGGTTTGTATTCAGAGCAGCGATGTGTTCCACCACCTCTTGTCCCGAATGCGAATATATCCAGCGTCTCGGCAGATCACAATTCTACCGTCAATTTCGAATGCGTGAGCGGTCATAGTTTTGCGGATGGATCTGTAAACAGACAAATTCAATGCACAAACGGCCAGTGGGACGATCTGCTAGGCCATTGCACAGGTATCAACAACGTCGTTCACCAACGAATGACACTTCGATTTCGAGTGTTGGATCTGCACATTTAGTAGCAGGCTTTGCAGGACCAAAACGTCACCTGTGTTTTGTTTGCAGTGAACTTTTGCCGAGCTCTGGCAGCACCGACCCACGGGAGCGCGAGTTCAACCGAGACGCGCTACGACGCGGAGGTGACCGTTGGATGTGATTTGGGATACATCATGGATGACTTGAACATCACAAAGGTCATCAAATGCTTGGAGTCGCGGGAATGGAGTGATTCGTATTCTGACTGCGCACGTAAGTCTGAACATCACACGACAAACTGGACGAACAGGATTGATTGCCTTTTCATTCCGAAGAGTGTTTCAACAAAGAAGGGTGTTGCAGCTGTAGAGTGCGATCCGTGGCCTGTGGTTCCGCACGCGACGCCAGAAGAAGGTCGAAACACGAACGGTGTGAACTACGGAGCAACAGTTTTATACGAATGCGATCACAGGAAGAAAGCAAAGTTCGAAGATGGTTCATCAGCAAAGACCATCACATGCAACAAACACCAACAGTGGACTGAAGAAAGCTTCTCATGTTCTCGTGAGTGCAATAATATCCGAAAGAGTTCCAACAGCGCCATTCTCAAGGAAGTCTGGCACACGTGTCTTTTAGGAGTGTGACTTGTTTGTGAGAAGGTCACAAGCGACTTGTGGATCTGTGCATGTTTCTTTTTGCCAGTGGAAAGGCAAGAGTCCACGTTTACCGTATTCACCCGAGTAAAGTCGCACCCAAGCATAAGAGGCACCCGCTTGCCTTGATTTTCTGGTATTAGGTCACATAAAAAATATAGTTGTCTCATACCCATGAATAAGACGCGCCCCTACCTTTTGGTACTCAATTTTGGGAGAAAAAGATGCGTCTTATACATGGGTGGATACGGTAGATCCTTTTGTGAAATGCTGTTGCAGCCACCAGATGTGTTCCCGTACCGATGATAGATCACGCCATTCCGGACAAAACTTTTCCGACCGACTTCAACACCACAGTCAGCTACGTGTGTGAACCTGGGTACGAGTTCACGGACGGCTCGCGCGAGGCGAAGAACGCCACCTGCATGACGACGGGAGATTGGGAGCTGAACGGCATCAATTGCACTGGCACGTATTCTGCAACAGGCAGTGAACATCTCCAACTCTTGTTGAACACCTGAGTGCGAATCAGTGATTCCCTGTGATTTCTGTTTGCTCATCGTCAAGATGTCTGTTATTTTTTCAATTTCAGTGGTACACTGCTTGAGTCACTTGAATCTGACGAATTCTTTCAACGAAACCACGGCCACTGTCAACACGAATAGCACGACGTACAACACAACAGTCACCATCAGCTGCGTGCCCGGTCACCAGATGAACGGGTTGAGCGGCGCTGAGACGTATTGCAACGTGAGCGAGCAGTGGGAGCCGCCCCTCCCTCCTTGTGAAGGTAGCTGAATTTTTCGCGTGGTTTCGCTCTGAATACAATGACCAGTTTGGAGTGAATGTCACAAGTGTTGTGATGGTTGCAGCGATCCGCTGCGCGTACCCGGCGCACCTGCCGTCCGTCGCCGGGCGCGACCCACAAAGCTTCGGCTTCGTGCAGACCTTCACGTGTCCGCGCGGACTCTGGTTCGGCACCAACAAACTGACGTTCACATCGCGATGCGGTAACTCGGACGGATCGTGGATCCCACACATCGCGACCTGCGTCCGTGAGTCTGACAGAGATGGCAGTTCCAGATCTGTTCTCTTTTCACGGTTTCAAGATTTCATTGCGTTGTCCTGGAACACACACACACTCGCAGCTCGTCAATCACCCCAATCTTTTCTCGTGCGATCAATTCAAAAATACCAAACGATGCTGCCGGTTTTGATTGCTGTGCAACCTTCCAGCTAGAAAAGTCCATGCCTCTGACGAAGTCTCATTGTTGCAGCTGTCCGATGTCCAGCTATCCCTGTGTGGGAGGGAATCGCGCTGAACAAGACGAGCGACAACGTGTACCTCGTGGACCATGTCATCAACTACACGTGCACGGCGCTTCCCCCGGGACATGTCATCAGCGGCGACTACCTGCTGTCCACGTGCAGTGACATTGGCCGCTGGACGCCAGCGATCATTTGCTACGGTGAGTGCGGTATTTTTTTCACATCGGAAATGAGTGCGACGTTCTGGTGCTGGAATCATGATCTTGATCCGTTCCTCGTGTCATTTTGACACACACCGAGTCTGGCTGCAGTGCTTGTTGCGCCACTGCAGCCACCACCTCAGTTTGTTTGAAATCTGTGCGTTACTGGCAAACCAGAGATTTGTCTCGCATCATTCGTAAGCCTGCGTCATTTCGGCAAGCTGCGGACATGGTGCAATCGCGATGGTGTACTGTATGTGTGTTTGCATGCGGGTGGTTGGTCTTGTTCTTGGGGGTGGGGATGGGGGACCAACCAAGGTATATGATTGAAAATCAGAATCTTGGGCCATTTTGGTAATTTTGTCGAACACTTCTGGGGATCTCCTCCCGACGTTCGTTTAGTGCTGTGTCCTTCTGAAGCGTGTCGCGGTGCGATTCAAACGTTGTGTTCGCGTGTGTAATTTCAGTCTCCTTTGTTCTGTTGGCCGTTTTTCAAGTTCACTGTACGGAACGTCCTTTGGAAATTCAATTTCCGCAGAGACGCAGCTTGCGTCGCTGTTTGCAGACAGGGAGGTGTGAAAATGCAGTAGCGACCACCCAGGTCAAAACGTGAGGCTTGCTAGATTGTCAATAATTCTGTGCAACATCCAAAAGTTTGTTTGGAGGCGGGGAACTGCCATTGGTGACAATGGTGAAAACATGGTGGGAGTCTCTGTCCCTGGCACGCTGATCTCAGAATTCTTGTGAAGACAAGGATCAGTGAAGTCTTTGGGTGAAACTCGGGGTTGATTTGTTGTGTCAGGAGACCAAAAGGCCATAAGCTCTGGGCAGCGTCGGGAGAAGCAACAGTGATGTGGGGGGAAAAGAAGTCGACTGATTCTAGAAGGTTGGAAAATACAGAGCAGAGAATCAGAAATTGACTTTGAAAGAGATGTTTCTTGCTCAAGGCCTCTGTTTGTTTCTCTTTGGTGTATTAGTGTTTTCTTCATCACTCAGTGGGTTGCCCATTCCAACCCCGGAAGTTTGGCACTGGGGAAATGGGGTTCAGGGTCACCCATCACTTGTGTTCTTGTTGCTGTTGTCCGTAGGGTTGGAAAGTGGCGTGTTGTGTCTGACCACAGACCACTTCGTTACAGACAATTCGACGATTGTGAAGGACACGCAGACGGTGGATGCGGACGGGTCAGTGGCGATCGGGACGGTCATCATCAGCGTTCTCGTGTCTCTCGTGTGTGTCGTCGTCCTGGCCGAGTCTCCGCTGATACTTGCCCAGTTATTGGAAGCATTCAACAACATCAGATATGCAAAGTTTTGGAAGTGAGGTCGTTCTGGGCTATTTTCTGGGCTATTTGAGCAAGAAGTACCCTGCTGTTCTCAACTGAACATGTCTCGGCTCGACTGCCCTCGATATGCGCCTTAGACGAGCTTGGAGCAGCATTGATTCGTCTGAACCCGAGTTTTTCGGTGGAGCGCAGACTGATTGTTTTGTGGGCCTTCTCAGAAAACATCGGGTCTGTATACAGTGGATACCTCAGGCGTCGAGTGATTGGGCGCTGCGTCTTTGGTCAGGATACCACGCATGGCACACGCGATGTGAAACAGTCGTTCATGTGATGGTTGTGAACTAAATTTGAGCCTCACGCGTCACTGGGACCTCGTGGATTGTTCTGAGTCTGAACCCAACCAGTGGACTGAGTTGGATCTCATTGAGAGATGTGTTGGATTCATGTGGCGCGTGCGCTGCATGGCGTCAGAATGGTCACCGGACACCATCACCGCGAGTTTCGTGCAACACAGTTTCCTTCCGCAGTTACAGCAAAACAAACCAACTCAGTGACAAAGTGCGTGACAAGCTTCTCTCGATGTCGGGGATGTTTTCTGATCTCGTGAGATCACATCGTGTTCTGTCAGTCCGGATTCTTTTTTGTCGACACCAGATACCTCTCTAACATCCAGTTTGCCTGGTGCTTTTTCTTTTCGTCTGTTCTTCCTGCCAAGTTCATGTACTACGGGAAGGGGTTGCTTGCAACTTTATTTTTTCATTGAAACGTGAGCAAACAAGCGTTTAAATTGTACAATTTGCGAAAACAATGATATGTTTATGATATGGTGTTGTTATCACAATGGCTGCTTCATAAGCTTCAACGTGGAAAGTATAAATGTACGAAAAGCAAGTTTGTTTGTTGTGTACATGGCGCTCAAAATCAAGCTTGAATTCAAGAGCAACAGAGTTGGCACAACGATCCAAGAAATGCAGGGAGGTTGCTATGCACCAAAGGACACACGAAATCTTCGTTTTCCAATCGACTCCATGCGCCTTGGCACAACTGTGGTAATTTCCGCAACCGCAAGCCTGGAAAAAACCATGACGCGCGAGCACGCGTCAAGCTTTTGCAAATTGTTCGTGCAGAATAACAAGCATGAGATCAACCATGCAGCCTGAGACGGAACTTGGCATCTGGTAGCCGTCGCCGAGCTTTTCGTGCAGCAGCGTGAGATGCGGCTGAAGACGATCCTGCCAGCTGCTGGCCACGCTGTCTCCGCACAACTCCTGCAGTTCTTGTCTGCATGTCCAAAGACGCGAAACCACATCGTGGTGTGAGAGTTTCTTTTCAGTCATGTCTGAGCCCTTTTGAGTTGTGGGTTGTGAGTCAGTGGTGACAATTTTGTTGCTGAGATCTAATGCGGTGTCTTCTTCAGTGGGACACACTTCGATGACCCTGGGCATGTCGCCGGTGTCGGGGTCTGAAGTCGTGGTGCTTGTCGGCTTTGGTTGTAGGAGGCCTTCGAGGGTGTTGTGCGGGTCTGTGTGATTTGCCGCTGGGCTATCAGGCACAACGTTTTCTTGGCCAAAGGATTTTGCCCGAAACATGTTCTTGAGTTTTATCAACCCTGGGTTCTGGACGTCTTTGTCTTGCGGCGGGGACACTTTTGGTTGGCAGTGTGCCGTCCAGATCTCCACAGCTCGAGTCAGAGCCTCTTCAATGGTTTCGAAACCGCCTTTATCCGGAGGCAAACTGAGCTTGTTTTGGTAGGCTTTGGACCAGAGAGTTTCCGCACCCAAAATTTCCTCCACCTTGTCAAACATAGCAAACATCGAGGGAGAAATGTGATTTTTCAACACTTCCGGAGTAACCACGTACAGAGGTCTCAAGAAGGGATTTAGCTTGCCGAGTTGCTGTTGTGACAAGCCGTTGTAGTAACTGCTGCGGTGACGCTGCAGCCAGATCAGCAGCTGGTTCGCAACGGAGAGTTCTGGAGGCATAGGCGCGAAAAGCATGCTGTTTGTGACTTCAGTAGCGAAGCCGTGAGAAGCGGTGGGTCCCTGCAGTCGGGGAAACTTGGCGTGCGTGTGCCTGTCCAAGTGCGTGGTGTTCGGTGCTTGGTGCGCGAAACTCGGTCGGAGCGGATGCAGCGCGTAGCGGACGGTCTCGTCGGGCGAGAGCGGGGAGAAGTTGCCGTGAGCAAAGTTATGTTTGTACATCGTGATGTCTGTGTCTGTCGCACCCCGCTCGGTGGGCGACGGCAGACTAGCACATCCGGAATCATCACTTTGCTTGCGTTTTCTCGAGCCCTGCAGAGTGAGTTGCGCGGCGGGGTAGCGAAACGGGTTGTCTTCGTGGAGCGTGGTCGGGGAAGAGTTAGCGGAGCGAGAGATGAACTTCCGCAGAGGAATCGTGATCCGATCGAAGCGTGGCCCCGGTGACGAGGTCGTGCTTCTGTAGTCGTGCACATCGTCAAAAATAGTCCCGTGCTGCTCGTCCCTGTCGGCTCCTGCCGCTGCTGCTGTGGGTGTTTTCACGTGCTCGTTGTTCATGTCCATCTGCGCCTTCACCACGTTATGCATCTTGTAGCGACCTGAAAATTCCTTCCAGAGTCGCCCGGCCTCCTGCTTCACCTCGCACAATGAGTGGAAACCTCCTTCGTTTGGGGGCTTGACCAACCTCTCTCTGAACTCAATCGCCCATGCAGTTTGTGACTCCATGGCGAACTGCAGGTTCGAGTCGTACTTCATCGCGTTGCGGTGGCAGTATTCCTTGTACAGATCTCGCGTCACGGGCATCTTGGGTCTGACGAGTGGGTCCACGTGCTTGAGCTGATCCTCCGTCCAGCCCAGGAAGTAGTTGTTCTTGTGTCGCAGCACCGTGATGCGAACCTTGTCCAGCAGACTCAGTTGCTGGTCGATCAGACTTGGAAACAAGTAAGACAGACCTCTCTCAGACTTTCTGTAATCGTTGTTTCGTGGAGTGTTTGTTTTCTTCTGCTGAGACAGGTGCAGCGAATCAAGATTGATGGCAGGGAAGCTCTGATAGTTGGCTGTGTTGGAAAACTCCTCAGTCATGGCCGCAGAGAACATCTGTGGCCTGGGCACCAAACCTTCAAACAACGCTCTCTGTCTTGCGATTGCTTCATCCATCCCAGGTTCAAAAGTCGACTCAGAGACTGCGTTCTGTGAAGATGGCTCTTCTTTGATGTGAATGGCTGTCGCAGCATGTTGTGTGATGGCTTCTTGGTTGGACATCACCAAGTGTTGAGCCGACGGAACTTCCGTACTGCTCTGCGTTTCGTCGCGAGACATGAGTGTGAGGTTGCTGTTCTCCACCGCCGAGTCTTTCCTCACGTTGCAGTGATCAAACGATCCGCCCTGCAGAAGCCGTGGTGCACTCGTCGTCGGTTGTGACCCGCGCAGAGAGTCATTTCTGCTGAGACCGAGAGAAGTGAGTGGGTCCGCGAAGTAGGGGTTCTCGGGCGCTGCAGACGTCTGATCTGGGAGGTTGAGGCTCATTCTGCGCGCTCTGTACTTGGACTTCGGGTTTGGGTAGCGCGCCTGATGACTCTTGTAGTTTTCACTGTGCTTTCTCCACAATTCAGCGGCAACGATTTTTGCCTGACATAATCCTGAAGAAAAAAACAAGATTTGGCTTGTCAAGCTTGCGTGCAGGTAATTTAACATTGGGTCACAACACTCGACAAAGTAATTGACATAATTTCTCGGGCAGACTGCCGAAGCATTCCTGCACGGAGCACACTGCTCGGATTCTGCTGACAAACCCCTTCCAAGATTCCCTGAGACAGTGTCATCTTTGATTGCTTCCTTGGGGAATGGGGTTCATCCAAAACTCTTCGTGGCCACAAAAACCTTGAATGCCTTCTCATCCCCAGGTTTTCCCCAGTGTCAGAAAAGTTTCCAAAGGAGAGGGTTTTGACAAATGTTCCCTAATGATCCCACTTCCCCCCTTCAGAGCTGAATTTCCCAAAGAAATTCTACTTCCAAGCAATTTTTTGTCCGCTCGTTGTGCTGTGGGGATCGAATATGGCTGCTGCTGCCACGGTCAGACATGGATGGGTGCGGTTGGCACAAAAAGAGAGCTCAAAACGAAAAGAAAGCTTTGATGCACATTTTTCATTCATTCTCCAGGCAAAAAGTCAATTCCGTTGAAGAAATAACCGTGTTCACCCGTGTTTGAGACATCTTTCTGCGTCAAAATTTGGTATCATAGTGGAGGTGCATCTTGCACGTGCGCATGAGTTTACCGTTGACTTCAAAACCAGAAATGAAGGCAAATTTTTGGGTGCGTCATGGGTGCGACTTGTTCAGGGTGAATACGGTATGAGAGGAAAAGCAGGCTTTCATCAGTACTTTTGGATGTTTCTTGAGTTGAAGAGGGAACAAAGAAGCGGCAATAACCTGAAAAGCCTCCTTTGTTGTAAGGCTTCGCCAGTTTCTCCCTAAACTCCTGCGCCCATTCCGAGTCCGACTCCAAGCAGTATTTCAGCTTCACGTTCCTGCAGTACTCACTCCTGCAAGAGAGACAGTGGTGTTGCGCAAGTGATCACAACTGATTCAGCAAAAATCACAACCCGAAAAAGGGACGTGTAACGCAAGCAAAATTTCGCATGTTCCATTCTCTGGAACTGTGTTCCCAATGGTCGTGGCCTGCATTCAGCCGACCAATCATGGAATATCTCGTGTCAAATGATACCCAGAAAAGAGTGACCGTGAAACTGATACCCCCTCCCACCCAGTGGGAGAGAGTTTTCCAACTCACTCCAACACTGCTTCAGTTCCACCTGCCGTACTCACAAAGTGGGACATCCGCTGGCTTCAGAGCACTTGATTACTTCCCGTAATATGAATCGGCTTTGCTCGAAACTTTGAACATCAATCATGTCTATCTCCTTGTGTGCAGACGTTTGTGCCCTACCAATTTTAGCAATGTAATTGCGAATTCTATTTGGGGGCGTCGATCGACACACTGCAGCACAGTGTGGCTGGAGTCTGGCCTCGGCAAAACTCGATACATTACTTTGCACCGTGGCCTGAACACGAAAGTCACAGCCTTCGCTCATGAAAGGCTGAGGAAGCGTCTGGAATTCAGTGTTGCGAACAGCTGTGAGTCCAAAAGATGTTGTGCAGCCAAAGAGCAGACATCCTGTCTTTTCTCCGAAAGTCTTGCAAAACAAGTTTCACACAGCCCAAATCGGTTTGCTCACGAAAGGAGCGGGAAGTTCATTGACTTGGCTCTCCTCCCCAAATTGGCTGTGCAGTTAGAGCGCGACGTTTCATTGATTGAGAACGAGAGCTATGTGCTGTGCAATGATCAGCAAACTTTGCCCCGAACGCGAAGTGGCGTCGCGCGACCCCGGCGCACCGGACCCACCTGTTCATGTGCGTCTTGTAGAGGTCTGCGGTGATCGGGCAGACGGGGCGCAGCGCCGGCTCGACGCGCGCCAGCTGCTCGTCGCTCCACCCGACGAAGTACTTGTAGTCGTGGCGCGCCACCCAGACGCGCGCTTTCTCCAGCAGCGAGAGGCCGTCCGGTGGCGGCGGGAACAGGTAGCGCATCCCGATCAACTTGCGACCGCCCATCTTCTTGTCCTGACCGTTGTTCCCATTCGCAGCTTGATTCACAGTTCCTGTGGACATGAATTGCCAATGAATGAGAGGCTCTGTTTGGTCTCTGTGTTTATCCCCGTGCGTGGTGAACAGTGTTTGCATGAGTTCCACAATAGCCTACAATGCAGCGCATGGTCATGACACGGAACAGAGCCGTCTATTCAACGTACTGTCACGAAATAAGTCACAGAATATGGAACAGCCGCGTAGGTGCACCGTGAGCGTTAAAGCACAGTTTGCGGAGAGTTGACACTGCAAACAAATTGTGTGTGTCATGTACAAATTTGATGTCGCTTTGTTTATAGGAAACAAGGGCCAGTTTTGGAAACAGGAACCGTGACGATCAAATTTGCGAAAATTTGTATCAGGTCAACTTGAATCAAAATTGTCTGCTTTGACGACGTGCGGGATCTTTACTTTCGTTGTCAGCCGCGCAACTCTTCCCGTTCGAGGCAGATACCTTGAACTGCGTGAACATATTTGTCACTCATACATTAAACAAACACTCTGTCCTTCAAAACGTTCACGAGAGGTTCACACAAGATTGAATGGGCAAGTTGGAAAATGTCGACCACAAAGTTTCTTGGGCCAGACTTGACAAGATATCCCCTTGCGGATTCCGCAAGAACTTTCGCATGTTTCTGGTGATTGCATGTGTGCAAGGGGGGCAAGCACTTGCTGATAACAAAAAAGGAAACTGCAGGGTTATCTACATTTCGTTGAGGCACAGTAATTAGCGAGACGTGGGAGGTTCCAAGCCACAATTAGCATGTCTCATGTCTGCATGCAAAACATTTTTTACCTTCGAAAGAAACAGGAGGCGGAGTAACAGACGGCATGGCTGTCCCGTCCCATCCTGCAGCAGCCCGTTCGTTCCCTCGCCCTTGGTCACGTGCACCGTCGTTACAGCTTGTCACCGGTGCCGAATCAGCCGGAGGCGTCGATCCAACTTGCTGTCCAACTGTTAAACTGTTTTCCTTTTGCAGTGGCGGGAGATCCTGGTGCATGTTGCTCTCAGCACGACTTGGTGCTGCAGGAAAGAAAGACCTTGCGTTTTCCGGAAGACCAGGTGACGCAGTGTTGTCGTAGATGATACTGCAGTTGCTGCAGTTACTGCTGTCATTCAGTCCATACCAGCCGAGCATTTCGTTGATGGTGCTCTGTGCATAACTCTGCAAAGCAAAGCAGAGAACTCCAGTGACAAAATATGTTGCCCTTGAAAGATGCTCAATTTAACTTCCCCAAATCTTGTCTCGGTTGCCTCAGCCAAAACCAAACCACGGTTGGGTAATTTTTCTGAGACTGTTGGAAAGAAAGGCCTTGGTTCATCACCAGCCGCCTCACCGGCTTTCACACATCCATTTGATACGCTTCGAAAGGTTTTTACCTTTGCAGAAACTGCGATTGATGAGCACGACACGTGCGCGTGCGTCGGAAGCAGGAAAGAAACTGAGCGAATCTCGACCACAACACGCTCACGCTCTCCCGCATTGTTTACTGTTTTGAGTCAGCAGTGTAGAAGAACCGCTTACACTGTTTAGATCTAATTTCCAGGCTCGTGTCGTATGATAAATCACATGTGTTTTGTCACAAGATAAGTTATACCCGCAATCCTGTCTCGCTTTGGACGTATGACTCTCATTTTGTCAGGGTAGAGTCATTCTCACATGATCTCGCGGAGTTTGGTCTGAAAGCAACAGCGTTTCATTCCGCTGGGGCGACAAGCCTGTGACCACAAGTCCATATCACCAGCAAGATCTGCCAGCAAAGGAAGAAAAGCAGTCTGTAGCCAAGCATGGAGAGTCACAGTTACTGCAGATCTATTTCAGTGACTGCGTGGCTTTTTCCGCAAGAGAGTCACAAGGAATTTTGCACATTACATCACGGCCCAAATTCGGTAGTCTTCTCATGCGCGTGGATTTCACCAGATTCTGTGTTCATTGTGGAACATCTTTTTCGGTCAACAAAACTTGCGGTACGAGGCAGAACAAACTTTAGCCAACTTTTGCTTGGCTGGTGCGGAGCGCAGTCAGCGCCAAAAGGGGTGTGGAACCTGACTGTTTCTGGTTCTTTCTGCTTTCAACCGCCAACACTTGAAATAGCAAGATCGCAAGATCAAATTTCCTTGTCACGTTGTGATCACGAGCGACATTGTCACGTATTTTGAGGACATTTGGTATCGGCTTATCAGTTGCATTCTGATCCTCAGACCGCGGAATCATGAATGATCACTCATGACATCAGGGATGATAGTTTCTGACTCGCATGCATCCGGTCACAACTGCGTTCTCCCACTCAGTGCCACCGGTTCATCCTCGTATGACCTCACCGGGTTTTTCTCCAAAAATACACACATTCCTGACACAAGTTGCAACTACCCAAATGAGGAAATTTGACCAAGGCCAAGAAGACTGCTGCGAAACCACCACAGGTTCCCTTGTAAGAAAAATTATTTTGGTTGATTCGCACACTTGTGAAAGAACGAATTGGATCAGTCATGTGTAGTCGAGTGCTTTTCAGCTGTCCTTTGCCCTTCTCCTGTGCAAACTGAGGAAACTATTGCGCAGAACGCTTTTTGTTCCCAGGTTCAGCCTTGACTTTTGTTGGCAACGGGAAATTACAATGTGGCCGTCTTCCGGGGCGCACCTCTGTCAAGCGACAGGAAAGGACGATGGTCAGTGGACACTTTGGATCGTGATCTCTGTCACTGAGCTCAACATGTTCAAAACGTTGGCGCCAGTGGTAAATTTTGTCCATCGTTGTCTCGCAACTACGAGGGCTGTATAGCACCACACCATGCGTTGTGCAAAACGAAAATCTGAATGTTCATTTGTGCGTATACTTTTCTTCAAAATATTTTGCCAATTTCACATTCAGGTCAAACTGCAACTGCAAACTGTTTTCGTCATTTCGAGAATGACATCAAATCTCCAGATCGATTTTTCGGCGGAGCCGTGGGCTTGGTGCAATCCTCGTGGTGTACTTCTGTACTTGGGGAAGGGCTAAACCAACCATTCATTTTCTTTTTGCTGTGGTGAGTGTCGGTGGTCACAGAACCCTGGCTGGTTGCTCCCACCCCCACCCCCAGGAAGAAAACCAACGTTTGGATTTTTTCACTCCGGCCGGCAGGCAGCCTTGGCCTGTTCGCAGTGCGTGGAGCGCTGTGCCTGCTGTAAGGAGCCGCGGGCTCGTTGATCTTTGAAATCTTGTTCCTCTTCGCTCAAGAGGTGAAATCGCGCGGCACCACACTGACGTTCCTTGTTGGAAACTTAGTCAAATTTTAGTTTGTTCTGTGGTTTAATTGTGCTGTTTGGAAGAAATATTCTGGTTGTAGGAAGAAATTTTTGAGGATTGGTACTCCAAAAGTTGTGTCAGGAAGACTTGAACGCATTCGCACGAATCTGCAGCGCAGTTCCATCAAACAAAATGTTCCCAACGCACTTTCAAGTTCAATGTGTTTCAAGCCTTTCGACGAAATGAATCCACTTTCAAACTTGTTCTGCTAACAGCATGTTTTTTTCATGCGAACCTCAGCAGTGATCACTGGGGTAATTGTTTACGTTTATTCGCTTTGCCAGAAAGTCACTGGCGTAGGTCCGTGTGGAGATAATACGATGCTTGAGATAAGCCTTGTCTTACATCGCCTTGGCACGCGTGTCTGTGCCTCACGCGGTGAACATGCTGCAGTTTTTGTGGCTGAAGTACCGTTGGGAAAACCGACCACGCAATGCGTGGTTGGCGCGCACCTGCATCCGCACATCACAAGAGCGTTAGGTGAGCGAAAAATAACCTCTACGGCCAAGCAATTGCAATCTGACTTTCAAGTCGCCACAGACACCCTAAATTTGTATCCGAAAAATCAGGTACATCGCGGAGAGTTTGAGACGCTCATCCCCAGAACAGCAGACTTCCCCTGTTTGAGGCAAGCGCTTTTCAACTTTTCCGCAGATCGTTCGCTGCGTGACCAACGTCAAGCGCCAGATTCGAAGAGCATTCAAGCGAAAAACGTGCTGAAGGGACATTGCAGCCTTTGTCCGCTGATATGGAAGGAAAGCTGGGTTGAGAGTGCTGGATTCGGTGGCTTTCCCTGAGTTTCTGAGAAAGAACGTTTGTCGTTGTCGAATTGTTGTTCTCCAAAATGTTCCTCTGTTATGTTGTTCCCCATGTTGTTTATTCTACTTCACTGGCACTGCGATGACACTTGCGAAATGGTCTTCTTGTTTTGTCGGAATCAATGTTGAACGACATACGACATAACTATTTTGGTTCGGAATTTCTGAATTTGTGGATTTAGAATGTTGAAAAAGGCCATGACATCACAGGATTTTTGCAGTGACGTCCTTGAGCTCGATTCGAGGAGGCGTGTCAGCGGACATCGGACCACGACAGGGTGCGTCATGCTCTGTACAACGCTTTTCACTCTGCGTCGAGAAGGAAACTCTGTGATGAGCTCGCGCGAGGGAATGTGTTGAGGAGGTCGCGTTTCCTACCCCGGGTAAAAAGAGCCACGGCTTGGCGCGGACACCATGCAGCTTCACCCTCTCATTACCTGCCCACTCCTATCAGCGCGCCCGCCAAATTTCATCTCCTTGTTTACTTATCATGCGCGCTTTTTGTTGTCTTGAAGCTTTATAATTAGCAGGCCAAGCAGTAAACACATTTCTTCGGTTACACGTATCAAGTCGGGTGCAGCCTCTGTGCATACTTGCAGGGTGTCGCAGTCTCGAGCCAGTATCTGCGGAATTAATAGCTGATTAAGTGCACAACTCAGCGGCGACGTGCAGCTGCCGACCTTGGTGCAGCGCCCTGTTGTTCTTCTGCAGCCGAGTGATTCGCCTGCTCCAGAACCAAACATGGGTCTCGGTCCGCGGGCTCAGTGCGATCACCATCAGTTTTTGTGTCTGTCTGTGCACTTGGGTGACTTCCCTGGCGGGGGGGGGGGGGCATACGTACGAGTACGTACTTAAGTCACCCTGCCAAGTCACCAAAACCTGAGTTCTTGTAGCTTATCAAGTAATCTACTGTTTTGCAAGTGCACTGATGTCAAAGCATTAAGTCTTTTGTGTTAAATGGTTTGACATGGCTGCACGGTAGTATTACTGAAAAGGAATCTAATGTAAAGAACAAAGAGAATGGCACAGACGGGGCCTTATGACTTGGCATTCACTGGTGAAGTTTTTGCGTGTTGAGGTCCTCTTATCGTGTTGAGGTCTTCTTATCGATACAATGTACTGATACTACCGTCACCGCTGAAGACACGCGTGAACGCGTGATGTTGTCCCTCGTGACTATTCTCGTGCAAAACATGCACGGTTTGAAGCTATCTCATTGCAGTGTTGTCCTTTTGTTGCGGTGCACTGTGTGACAAAAGAAGGCAGCTCGTGTGCCTGCGTGTTTGCTATTCGTGCACGCGTTGGTGCACAATCGCGTTGTCGGAAGGATCCAACTGCAGTTTGCGTTTGCGTGAAAGATGTTTCGCTGCACGAGACAAAGGACGTTTTGCATCTCGTGACCAGTTCTGAGCTGCGTGATGTGGAAACTCCAGCAAAATACATGTGCTCTGGAAGATTTTGCAGTGTTTTTTTTTTAAAGACACACATTCTCAATGGCTTTTTACTCAAATGGGAAGCTTGACAGCTTCACCTTTTAAAATGCCAAACTCGTGTAGGTTGTGTCAATTCACGAGACTCGCAGCTCTGCTCAGCGTCAGGGTCTCTCTCGCGAAATCCGAGTCTGCGTCAGTGTGAGTTAATTCCAACTGCCGCTAATTGTCCACATCATGGAAAGGCGTATTCTTCTTTCGGCTCGTTCATGTGTTGTTCAACCTCTGGGGGAAGATCTTTGTTTCCCCTGTCGACAGTCTCGCAGAAAGAAAGAGAGGTGGAAACGGGGGAAAGCACCCAGAGACACAAGGAAAAGTTCACACTGGCAAACAAGAGTGAACACGAATAAGAAATCGGTGGTAATCCCGGAGAAGTTTGAAGGACTTTTTCTTGTTTGGTTCGGGGAAAGTTGCGCGTGGCGTTTGTTTGATGCGTATCTCGTCCATCGCTTTGCGAAACAAAACGCAAATGTGGACAAAGCCCTGAGAAAGGGTGCTGTCTGGGCTGCGGTGGAACTGTCAAACACTGCACTATGTGTACTTAGCGTCGTTTTGACAGCACTTTGTGTTTGATCAACAACAGGCAGCAAAGAAGGGTCGTTTCCATGAAAAAGTGGGATTCTGTTTTGCTCTCCTTCGTTTGTATGTTGGCCCTGAAACAAGTCTCCAGGTTTTCAAAATCTCGTGTGTCGCTGCGAGATCAGAATTTTCCGCAGTCAAATTGGGTACTTCTTACGAAATCGTTCTCTTGCGCTCAAGAAGTCACAGCACGTATCTTATTGGCATGCTCGCTGCAGCTTCTGTCACAGTCAAGGAAGGGCGACAAAGGAAGCGAACTCGTCAAGTGAGGGCCCTGAGTAGATTATCATCTCTCCATTCCGTGGGAAATTCAACATGAATCTTCAGTTGACTGGAAAATGTCACTTCCCCACGCATTTCCAAACCAAACGAGAGTCTGTGTGCATTGGGTTAGAATCGATCCAAACAGCAAATTTTGTCCCGAATTTTACAAACGGACTTCGTTGTTGGTGAGCAAACGTTCAAACGTTTCACTCTGGAACAAAGAAACCTCAAGAAGACGTTTCTTTTTCAGTTCACTGGTGTCAAAGCATCTCGTGTCTCAAGTTCAAGATCCCTTTGTGCTCAAGTAGAACGACCGTGACCAAAAAGAAAAAGCCCCTTGAAAATGTTCCAAATTTGGCGCGGTCGTGATGAAAGCGTTGTGCACGGAGAAGCACATGAGTGAATCTAAACTTAAACACACAGACAACTCGTGAACAGGACGACGCTTCCTCATCCCCCCCCCTGACCACACTTCCACGCATTTGCCGTCCATTCACACGTGCACTGTTCAAGAAATGACTCTGGATACAGTACCAGATCTGCTCTGACAGAGAACCTTTCTGGCACAGCCGTGGTTGAGTGTCTTTCAAGACTCATTTAATCTGATGCTGTGTAAAAAATCAAAAGTTGCCACGAGTGCATGTCTGCACCTCCAGCATTCAGCCAAACTGCTCAGTCGTCAATCCTAAAGAGACAAGGTCGGCTCAAAGTGCCAAAGTAACAACGAAACAAAAAGAAGAAAAAAAAGTGGCTGGTTTCAAGACATTTCGACGACAGAAGCATTTCCGAAAGAATTGGCATTTCAGAGACAGAACCTTGGTCTCTTGCTTTCAAGGCACACAGGTGGTGTTCATCAGCAAATTCTCATGAAAACCTGGGTCATCATCGTGATTGCTGCTGTCGTGGTTCGTCCAGAGTTCCGACATCATATTGTGCTTGGACAAAACCCATTGACTTTGTCCTTCATCAGTGCAGTGTCTCGTGTTGGTTTGTGACAACGAGCTCATTTCGTCATCACACAAGCCCTCAACTTTTGCAGACTTTCAAGCTTTCATTCACTTTGTCCTCAGGTTTGCTTAGACAGCCATGAAGATTGGTGTGTGTTACAAAATCACGCTTCATGTTGCCTGCAACAAGTATTTTTTGTTTTCGAAGACCATCTCACCCGTCGACATGTTTGGCACATCGTTTTACTCGTACGAGTGGGTCTAGTTTGCAAGCTTTTCAGTGCTTGTGGCTGGAAAGGTTAGACACTCGCCGCCTCGAGTGCCGAACGCGACAGCGCTCTGCGGCTTTACGACAGGGATCGCACACTCTTCGAGTTTGAGAAGCGCATTTCGCACAACTGTACGAGTCTGGTTGTGAAAAAGAGACGGTTTTCATGGGTCAATCAAGACAATGATCGAAATAGCGAAGCAATTGAGAGCATGGTCAAGAGTGAACCATGAAAACCGTTGATTTGAGCGACCAGACAAGACTTTTGGGCGAAATGCGCTTCTCAAATGACAAGTGTGTGCAATCTTTTTTCTACAAAGTAACGAGTTGTCACACAGAAGTAGGTCGTTGGTTTTGGGTCACTGACTTCGCCGGGAGGTCTGTGTGACAGTTCAGCCAGTGATGTTGAGCTGTTCAGACATGTGTGTGCTGTTTTTTTGTTTGATTTTGGTTTCTTTT
>JAAUXT010147226.1_pt1 | contig 35782 bp, 26 predicted proteins | sample 7278171 | NCBI WGS metagenome assembly JAAUXT01 (sample SAMN14350112, study PRJNA611818) | marine sediment metagenome | isolation source: surface marine sediment (1.8m) | place: French Polynesia: Moorea | collected 2018-08 | reverse complement strand
TGACACCATAGAGGAAGGTAGCCTAAACCACTGAGCTCCAACTCATACTCTACAATAAACTATACTACAACATCACTACTGGGGCTTCACTCATATATACAACAACAACCAGAAGTACTGAAGTAATTGGAAGCAGAATCTTTGTCAAAAGTCCTTTACTGCTTAGTTTTTGTGCACACTGAGGAGGTTGGGACCAGTTGCCACTGTGTTCACACCTTATTGTGTTGTTTCCAACAGTTTGGAATGGTTCTGTGCAGAAATATGACACCTCAGAGTGTAATGTAAAATTTTCAGTTCCAAGGTTCTTGCTGACTTTCTCAGAAGTTGTGAGAACCAGATGGGCACCTTGAACTCTTGGAGGTGGTCCACAAGTAATTTCTTCATAGAAACAGGGCACTTGCCCATTCTTGTTTGAAGGTAGGTAATCACAATTGAGCATGTCCAACAAACCAAGCTTCTGGCCATTCCCAATGTGAGGCTTTACCCCATGGCTGCAAGCATCAATTCCCTCTTTGCAAGCCTCTGAACACAAAGGCAGAATGGATGATGCATTGTGGTCACAACTTGGTAGTATAATCAAACACATTGCATGCAGATCATGTTGATAGCAACCAGAAGCTTCCTCTGGATTTGAAAGGAACAAGTGTGAAAGACCAACTTTTGTCTCCACATCAGTCATTGAAGAATCACCCACCAATGAAGGAAACAGGGTGTGTGCATAAAACAGGCTGCAAAATCCATTCCCATTAATAGGTATGCATTCAGTTATGTTTCTCTGGTCCACCAGGGTCACAGAAAATGACACATTCAACAATCCAGATTTTCCACATGGAAACCCCAAAGAAAATGCAAAAATCCTTGGCATATAATCAAGTATCTTTATTTCACCAGAGCATTGCAGTATCTCAGAAGAGTTCAAGATAAATGGGCATCCATCCTGTGCTCTGGATAATGTCCGATGAAGCTCAAAATTCCCCAGTTGTCCAAAAGTTCTAGAAGAACATTGCCTCTTGGCACTGGGCTCAGAATCCCCAGTATAGATGTCGAAGATGGGTGAGTTCTCTGTAGTTGTGATTGTGTACATCACGGTGGCCATTATTGATGGGTACGTTGGGAATTCATGAAAATAGAATGGCTGACCGCTCACAGATCCATGGACCGATGCTCCGTGAGCGAGTCTTGCCGCTACTCCCTGAACAAATCTTGCAGAAAGCAGAGAACTGATGAGAAGCGCGTATTCCATGATGTCCGAGAAAAAAATGTCGCTAAGGTGAGCGTTTTCGACTCAGGGTTCTGTTTGTAAAGCACAAATTGTGCTTGACTGGCTTCAGCATTATGGACTTGAATAGATTTTTCAGAGCGTGCGGTCCTGTCCAAAACCCCACATGCAGAAGTGGAATCTCGGCAGCCAATCCCCCTGCGACTTTGTGATATTTTGACTGCCATGCTTGACGTGTTACTTTCTCAAAATGTTACTGACAGATCTTGATGTCTGACTTGAGTGTTCTACGGCGTGTTCATGCAGACACTGCTTCGCCCAACTTCTGCGACTTTTCCCCTCGACACCCCGAATTCCCTTCACACACGCACATACGTGCACGGAGCCTGATCCGTCTCAAAGCGCTTTCCAGTTCAACACGCTGACAAATATTTTCTGCTGTTTGTTTCAGTTTATTGATTGACGTTTGCTGTCTGTACAATCACATTCATTCATTTTCTGAAATTTGCTCAACACAGGCACGCAAGCGTCAGACACGGCGAGCACGGCACAAGCACAACACAATTAAGTCGGAGGATGAAAGTCAAGTTTTTTCGAGGACGATCAAGAGTTTGTCTGAAATAATCGTTGTTCTCAGGCCACAAGAAGACACCATCAGTGTTTTTCGCATCTGTATTTCTGTCAAATATTCTCATTCATTCTGATCAGTTCATTTCTAGACACCAGACTCTGTGTTGGACGCAATCTCTCCTGCCTTGTGGTCCTCAGTCTCTGACATTTTCTGAGCACTGCTCCGTGGCTCCTTCTTCACTTGCTTTAAGTATTTGGCAATCTTATCAAACTTATTAGGATCGCTGCAATCAATGTAAGTTTTCTGTTCGAAGTAGCTGTTTATATATTCAGTTGGGTTCACTAACGAATCAGCAGGTTGCATCATGATCACAAATAGCTTGAATGCTTCATCTTTCTTGTGCTCCATGTAACACTGCTCAAATTTTTCTTTGCACCAAAGGCTATTGACATATTCTTGAGACATAACTATGACAGCACTGTTGCTGTTTTGAATTGCATTTCTTATGTTCCACATAATGTCCCATGCAGCCAAAAAGTCTCTTCTATGAAGGCACAACTTTAGTGGAGGGTTTTGGTTTTCTTCCAAAGCAAGCCTCACAGTATTTTCTGCAAATTTGAGTCTTTTTCATCATATGAATAACAAACAAAAGCATCATATGTCTTGTTTCTCTCAAGATAAAATGCATGTGTTTTCTTTTTGTATCTGATTGCCAGAAATATGACAGAGCTGATAACAAGGACAAGAATTACACTGATTGGCAACAATATACTGGTCAGAAGGCCAACATTGCTTGGTATTTTGGTGCATTTTGGAGGTTGGGACCACTTGCCACTGTATTCACACTTATTCTGTGATTCCCTTCCAAAGAAAATGTTTCATCTGTGCAAGAATATTCAAACTCAGAGTGTACTGGGTAACTGTTGGAAAACAAATTGACAACAAAATTGTCACCTGAGCTTGCATTGTAATGATTTGTGATCAGATGGGCATTGGGTACGTCTGGTGGATCTCCACAAGTCACATTATCGTAGAAGCAGGGGATGTTTCCGAACACAGAAGGAAGATAATTGCAGTTAAGCAGGAAAAAATCACGTCCGTACACTGGATTGTTTCTGCAACCGTTCACTGCATCGACACAAGTTTCTCTGCATGCGGGAAGAATAGTTCCAGCTTTTGAGTTGCAGTTGGGGTACAGTCCGAAGCACACTGCCTCGAAATAGTATTTGTAGCATGGCATTCGGTCCGAAGGTGGCACATCGTGGTGTTGTAATCTTTCAAGAGATCTGTCAAGAGCACGTGACAGTCGACCATACAGGTCGCTGAAAGAGTCATCGCCAATCAAGTTGGGAAAAGCCACACTTGAGAACAGCTTGCTGCAAGTTTTCTCTTTTTCTGGAAACGACAAGCACTCCGTCACATTTTTCTCAATGATTCCAACATCAAAAGTCACATTTCGTAACGATTTTTGATGTCCGCACGGAAATCCTAGAGAGAATGAAAAAATCCGTGGTGTATAGTCCAGAACCCTGATCTCACCAGAACATTCCAGGAGGTCGGTGGAGTGGTTTGAGGTTCGGCATCCATTTTCATTTGTCTTCAAATAAAGATGTAACTTTCTATTTGCCATTTGTCCAAGGGCTCTAAGGGAACACTGGTGGTTGACACTGGCCTGTGAATCTCCAGTGAACAAGTCAAAGACGGGACCATTGTTTGCTGTTGTTATGTTGTAGCTCACAGTCGCTGAGATGGACGGATGCACAGAAATCTCTCGATGGAAAAAGCGTTGATTCTGTGGGACAAATCCAGAAATTGTGCTTTCCGTTCGATCCGATTGAGCCACAGATTTTCCTTGACAGAACTGAATGGAGAAACAATTCAGCAGGTTTATCCACACATGAAATCTGGGGATTGACTCCATCTGCATCTGTCACAATCCGTGCAAGCAAGGCATCAGAAAAGAACACAAAAATTTAGTTTTTTGCCACCACAAAGCACTTGCAAAACCTTTCCAAACTTGTGTCACCAGCACGACAACGAAAGTTCAGGAGACCTTTGCCGGCTTCTCCCATATGTTATTTTTTCCGCTTGCACCACCACAACAACCTTCAGATCGCTACGTTCAGCCTTCCATCTTCCGACGCTGACTTCTCCGTGAACATGAAATCATGGCTGCTTGCTGAAAACATCGCAACACGCAATGCTTCGCATCATTCACCAATGCTTCATTTTTCTTGGTACACCGATGTTGACAGCACCTCATACAGTGTCTCTGCACAGTGTGACCATCTCACTGTGAGACGCTGCGCGTCATTCTCTGTCAAAATTTTGTTTGACGCACGACAGACGACATTGACTTTTGGTTTTCCCAGGCAGGTAGCTGGCGAACATTTTGGCATGCGAATGGTCACGCTGCGATGTCTCTGACACAAGCACCTGGTGGGTTGTGTGGTTTTCAGCAACTGTGTGAAAATCTGATTGCGAGATACAATCTCTCTGTGCTCTCAATCCTGTTCACACATCTCCTTGGGTCCCTGGAATCCAATGATTCAGCTCCTGCATGCTTGAGCAGAGAGGCATGACAGGGATCAGGTTGGACACCGATCAAGGTCAGACTGGACAAATGTCAGCCGTTCGTTGCTGAACATTTGCTCCCTTGACAAGCGAGGAGTTTGGATTCGCACAAAATTGTCTCTGTTGCCCACTGTGTCCGTTCATGACACCAATTATACTGATTCTTGTGGAACATGCCAACAAATACGAAATGCACACAGTGGACAAAAAATGTTGTGTTCGTCTGTTTTTGGTATCCTGCGATTCTCAATTGTTCCAATCCCGTTCAAACCCCAGATCACACATTGGTCGCATTCACTGCTTTGTTGTGTTCGTCAAGCACAAATATCTCTTCAGCTTTGTTTTGACGTTCCATCTTCACTTGCTTCAAGTAAAGAGCAATCTTATCAAACTTGTCAGCATCATCATGGTCAAGATATGTTTTTTGCTGGAAGAAGCTCTTCATATACTCACTTGCATTGACTAAAGAATCAGCAGGTTGCATCATAACCACAAAAAGCTTGAATGCTTTATCTTTCATATGTTCCATGTAACACTGCTCAAATTCTTCTCTGCACCAAAGGCTGTTCACATATTCTTGGGACATGATTATGATGGCACTGTTGCTATTCTGAATTGCATTTCTGATGTTCCACATGATGTCCCATGCAGCCAAAAAGTCTCTTCTGTGAATGCACAGCTTAAATGGAGGATTTTGGTTTTCTTCCAAAGCAAGTCTCACAGTATTTTCTGCAAAATCTGAGTCTTTTTCATCATATGAATAACAAACAAAAGCATCATAGGTCTTGCGTCTCTTGCACTTGTGATTGTTTGATTTGTCTTTGCATCTGGCAACTGTGTAAACAATAGAGCCAACAATGATGAGCAAGACTGCACCAACTGGTGGCAGGACATTTGCCATCAGTCCGGAAATATTGCGCTTTGGAAGGCATTTTGGAGGTTTGGACCAGTTGCCACTGTATTCACACCGAATCGTGTTGCTGTTGTCCACCTGGAAAGTTTGCCCCACACAGGAATATTCGAGCTCAAAGTGAAGTGGGAAAACCAGAGTACTATTCAGGTTAATTTCTGCAGCTGAGCTTCCATTTTCATAATCTGTATTCAAGTGGGCATTGGGTACTTCTGGCGGATCTCCACAAGTCACATTTTTGTTGAAACAGGGGATGTTTCCGAACACAGAAGGAAGATAATTGCAGTTGAAAAGCTTGGAAAAATTACTCTCAAGAACAGATAAATGACTGCACGCATTCAAACCGTCTGTGCAAGTTTCTCTACAAATTGGCAGAATTGTTCCAGTTTTTGTGTCACAATTGGGATACAGTGCAAGGCAAATTGCCTCCCCGAAGTACTTGTAGCAGAGTGGGTCTGTCTGTCTCTCATCTTGGGATGAAGGTGGCAAAACCGCAGCAGCTGCTCTCAGTCCACTGTAAAGTTCTGCGAAAGACTCGTCTCCCAGCAGATTTGGAAACAACGTTCTGTGAAACAGCAGACTGCATGATCGTTCTTCAGGTGGAAATGGTATGCATTCTGTTATGTTTTGTTGAATAATTTCAATTTCAAAAGACACATTCTGCAGCTGAAGAGCATTTGGTGTGTGACATGAAAATCCGAAGGAAAATGAAAAAATTCTTGGAGTGTAGTCAAGAATCTTGACTTCACCAGAACATTCTAAAAGTTCTGGGACAGCAAAACTACTTTGACATCCTTTCTGATTCAGCGTCAAGTTCAGGTGAATTTTTGCATTACTCATCTGTCCAAAATTTCTGTACGAACACAACTGGTCAAGACTTTCGTGTGAGTCTTCGGTGTACAAGTCAAACAAGGGATTGTTCTTCGCAGTAGTTATTTTGTACCTCACAGTGGCTATCAATGATGGCTGCGTTGAAAGTTCCTTGTAAAAAAGCGTTGGTTGTGCGGAACAGATCCAACAATTGACACGAGGCGAACGAACCTGGCTTGAAGCAGAAAGCAACTCAGCTGAAGCACAAAACTGTTCATCTTGGTGCACTCATTATAAATTGCTCCCGTAAATCCGGTTTTCAACACAGCTTTTTCCTGACTATCAATGCTGGTTGTTGAAGTGAATTATCATCCGTTGCAAAGACTGAAGAGATACGTATACATATGTTCAATCCTGTGCGCCGTTCATCAAAGTTGGCAGCACTTCTGTTGGTGTGTGTGTGTCTTCTCTGTCCACCTGGCTCTGGCGATATTATTCTCTGCTTGTGATATGTCACTGTTAGAATTTTACTTGAGACCAAGTTGACTTCTCGTGAGGTGGTAGCCTTTTTTCGGTTGTGTGCGTGAGTGTGCGATCCTTGTGCACACACTGCTGACGGGGTTTGGGTTCCAAACCAAGTGTGGCAATTCGCTTACAGCACAGAACACTGCAGTTCAAGCTCCTTGAGTTCTGGAGTCACAAATATTGCACGAATTATTGTGTTCAGAATCAATGAGTGAGCAGCAGGAATTCTTTCTTCAAATATTGAACAATAATGAATGAAACAGTTGACCACAAGTGAAATGTCTGAAGAGTGCAATTGCTGGCCAGAGAATGAACGGTCGTACTCTTAGATGAGTGGAAACCCCGATTTATCCAGGGTCAAGTGAGGCTCGGACGGAGGTCTCACCAGGCCACGAAGGTGGTTGCAATTCACCAAGACAAATGCTGTCAATGGAAGCAAAGAAAGACCCCCATGACAGCATCCGCAAGGACAGAGAACTTCACGAACTTGCACGTGTAACACGCAAATTTCAACACAAAAACAAACATTCACTTTTGTCTGGTGTGTTCATAAATCTTCAAATTGGTGCCTGAGGGAGAACACGCCGGAACGAATCGAGGTTTTGGTCTGCGGAGCCCAATCCCCCGGGTGTTGGGGAGGGACACGACTCCGACTTTTGTCCTCTGAATCAAAACATGCAGCCAACAGGGGTAAGTTAGTGAACAGAAGTGTCGAAACCAACAAGTTTCTCGGCATCACTAACCAAGCGACGTTTGGAAATCCCTGCCCCGAGTTTTCGATTTTTGTGCTTCAAAAAAAAGTTTCACAGTCTGTCAAGGACAGTTCCTCTGAATGCGATATTTTCCCATCAGAGCAGAAAGGAAGAGACAGCAAAGGCTGTCGTGTTTTGGTGTCACGCAATTGTTTGTGACAGTATGAGAAGTTATTTTTACCCTCAATCGAAACCAAAACCAAGAACCCAAAGATTTTTCAAATAATAGTAAACAAGGAATAGTGATTTATCAGAGCGCAACAACTGTTTGAAGCAAAAGTCCGCAGCATCTCGAGTCCCTCAGTCGGTCACTGCCATTTGAGACACAAAGCTCTGATTATTTCACCTTTTTGCCATTGAGCTTGACGAGTCTCATCTTCAGAAAAGATCATCCACTGCAGCCACAACAAGACGACAGAGCGTGCGTGTAACCTGCACATGGCGTCCTTCTGTGTGCCATGCTGTGTCTTGAAGAAAACGGATTTCAGTTGAACACATTGCTGGTGCAAATAGCGAATTCTTAGCATATGCACGGTGTGAAAGGAACAATGAATTCATTTGTGAAGGCCCTTCTGGTTTTGTGCCTGGTGCACTGCAGTTTTTGTTTGAACGGGACAGTGGAGGACGACGCACCCTTTTTCACCGTGGAACTCTCACGAACCCCGGCGACGAAACTGACTGTGATGTTCGAGGTGACCTGCAACGTGGAGGCCATGGTGTATCTGGACGTGCACACCACGCGGGACTTCAACCGGAAGTGTTCTTCTGGGAAAGTAGGTCAACTCGCACACGAAGGCCTGCACATCCGATTGAAGGAAGGCAAACTGAGTTGTTTTGTGAATTGCAAGCCTTGTCAGAACAACCAACTTAAGTGCGAAGGAGAAGTGACTCTGCAGGATTATGAACCCCGACGTGCCTCAGTTTCTTTGGGATTCTCGTGCGATGACGCGGGACGAAGCTCGTTGAAAGGGATTTCGTACAACTTCAGGGTGGGACACGAGAGCAATGCCACAGATGTGCTGGATATGCCTCCGAACAACCTCAACTGCTCCCGGTTCTACCCAAAGACCACGCTGCCCAACCTGCTGGGAGATCTCACGTTTCTGGATGTGAATGAGAAGCTTGAGAGCCTGTTGAATGTGAACACAGCCATGGACCACGTGGGTGCTTCTTACACCATCATGAGATCCTACCAACACATGACAGAGGCTCTTTGCCACATCTTCTATCCCGAATTCGACGACACAACGAACCAGGTGATTCAGCCTTGCGCAGAACTGTGCAGGGATGTACAAGACTCCTGCAAAGTGCTGAATGAAATTCAGCACTTTGACTGTGACTATCTGCCCTCAGTGAAGGACCACCCCACACGGTGCTTCTACAAGTCAGTGCAGTGTGGTGCTCCTCCCGTGGTGCGCAACGGCCTCACCATCAGTAGCCTCTCGAAGAATAACACGTATCCACTCGGGCATAGCATTGCCTATTCCTGTCTCAATGAGACTTTTTCCATGCAAGGCAAGGCCACTGTGAGCTGCAAGTACAATGGTGATTGGTCCAAGCCCCCGGTCTGCCGACGAATCACAGACTTCACTCTGAACTGGGAACTGGGCATTCTGATCGTCATCGTCTTCCTGTGTTTCGTGGTCCTCGTCGCACTGATGTGTTATGCGAAGTGCAAGAGGCGCAGAGAGGAGGGCAGGGGACGCAGATACGACGGCTTCGTCTGTTACAACTTCGAGGAGAATGGGGACTTCGTGTTCTCGGTCCTGCTACCGGGTCTCGAGAAGGACCTGGACACAATCCTCTTCATCTGCGACAGAGACTTTGTCCCTGGGAAACTGATCCAGGACAACATCCAGTTTGCTGTGCAGAACAGCAACAGCGCCATCTTACTCATGTCCCAGGGGTTCGTCAACAGCCCCTGGTGCCGGGAGGAGTTCAACCACTGCGTCACGGAGAACGTACTGGATCCCCGTTTCAAGCTGCTGGTCGTTGCGATGGAGCCTGACGTGGAAGGACTCAAGAACATCACAGACTCCATGAAGAACCTGCTCAGGCAGAGAACCTATCTGAAGCACGACGACCCCAAGTTACTGGAGAAGATTCGGGACGAGCTGAAGCACCGCCCGTGATCACAACGCAAAATCACATTGACTTGAACGGGACATCATCACACCAACGTGTCAGGAAAAAATGCGGCAGCTGTAAAAAGTGACAAAAATGACTCGTCATGGTTTCATAAATGACATGGAATCAGTGAAATCAGCAGGTTCATGCAGGATGAATCAACTTTGCGCGGCACAACAATCGGGGGTCAGGGGCCCAGGCTCCGTGGCCCCCCTGGACCCACACAGTTTCGTCTATCCTGAGTTCTCGTGTGAGCGTCGACTCACTTGAACAATGAGTTTGCAAACTGCACAAAATGGAAGTGAACTGTGTGTGTGCTTTGTGCTTGAGAAGAAAGCACAGATTCTTGCGTGCAAATTGATCATTCCTCGTAAAAAGTAATAAAGTTGATTTGAACCGTGTTCGCATGTGTGTCTCTTCATCGTGAGGAACATCGGCGTGTGTGATTCTGGATTCAGAGAGGTGTGAATCCGGGACGCCACGGTGGCTTGGCGTCCTCTTCGTTTCCATTTTTGCGAAAAGGGTTCGTTGAAAAAGAAGAGCACCCAGGTCTGCCTGATTTGAACGCGCCCTGCTCATCTGACTCGAACAAACCTGAGGTCATGACCCCGCTCCGCAAGAGAACAAGGGGGCTCCATGGATAAATCTTCAATGGCATTTTCGGATTCTTGATAAGGTTTTTGTTTGTCTCAGTGTATCCAAGAATCGGAGAACAACCTGAGGTTGTGAAAGAAGACGAGAATTCGGCTGAATTCTCCGAGAAACTGAGCAACGACAGACCGATTTCGAAACCAAGTGAGAACGTCATGTGACATGTTTTCTGCGGGAAAGATATTAAGTTTCTCCTTTGAAACGTCCAAGTGCATGATTCTCAAAATTGTGTCATTGGTAACTTTTTGTTACAGAAATAACCATGGTGTTACCCCACTCTAAGGTACGGCAGGTAAAGTGAAACCTCAGAGCGCTCAAGTCAATTTGTCAAGGAGACATCAATATCAGAAAAGATTCGTTCATTCAAGACTGCGTCTGGCCCAAGCACGAAGATCTACTTGGAGAAAAACAAGGGGGCATGCAGGTACTGTGAAAATAGAGGGGAACAAGTTCAAAGGAAGATTGCCACTTTTCTTCATGCTGTTCCAGAAGAACTTGAGACCATCGGACTTTACACGGAGATGATTCGTCCAATGCTTGCAGCGTTGTCCAGCACCTGCAATGGTGGGTCCTTGAAGTTCTGTGGAGCTCCCAGTTTCACTTTTGGGTGCAAAATATTTACATTTCCTCCACAAGAAGAAACACCCTCCCCTCGTCCGGTGCCTGTGCACATGCCTGCACCAAGTCGCAGCCTCAGCTAACATTCCAGCAGGAATAGTCTGACACCATCCAGCTGTACTGGGCGAATCTGTCTCTGAAGCTTCACCCGAAAGCGAAAACGTGGTTGTCCCTTTGACCTCGTCTGGGGCCACATCTGTCAAATAGACCTCAGGAAAAGTGCAAAAGATGAAATGCGGCTGCACCTGAGTGGTCGCCCACAGCCCAAGTCCTGAATCCACCTCTGAGCTGCCTCTCTCTGTGCTACTTCTTCACTTTCGGCTGAATAGGATGCTTCACGCTTGTCTGCCACTTTGACAAGGAGCACTTGACACCTAGGTTGTAGATTCACTGTGAAACTTTTGGGGAACCAAATTTATATACAAACAGGTTGACACTTGACACGAATTTTTGCAGACGAGTCTTGGAATGGTTGTCCAGTGGTGGTTTCCGTATTTACCTGTTCGAGTAGATCTACAACGCGAATGGCCAAACAACGGAGCCCCAAGAGAATCCAACTCAACACCCCGTCCGAAAAAGAACCGCAGAAATGTCTCGTGTGAACAACCAGATTCGCACATGCATCGTGATGACACAAGCTCGAAAACACCTTGCAGCACTTGTGGACCCCATGTTGACAGTGCGTTCCCCGTGGTTGAGGAACAAGATTTCCACAGTTGGTAATTGGGGTATCGCACCCCAACAATTCCCAGAACATATACGAATGCAACTTGGCGTGTCGGAGTCGTCCTCAGACGTTCATCAAACTCTCCGAGTCATTTTGGAGATTGTCGTGTCTGTTCACATTGCTTGTGCACAGGGAACCAGGAAGTCTTGATGACCTGTGTCTGTGCGTGTATTCTGCCTGCGCGCTCTGCAAAATGATCAAAGCACCAGGAAAACGTCTTCGTGTTTTCTGCTGTGGATTTAGATCCCAAGACATGGATTTCTAAATGATGCATGTTTCCTGTGGCGCAATTATATTCATCTGGACCGCCTCGTGCCTAACCTCGGCGACGGTTCTGTCCGGCACAGTTCAGAACGACACTCGCTTCGTCCCTGGGAGATTCCCCGCCGGTTCTGCCTTGAGGGTGACGGTTCGTTATCGGGTGAGAAGCAGAACAAATCTTCCAGTTAGACTGGACATCTACACAACTGAAAACCAGTCCCAAATGGACAGAAACTGCTCATCCGCAAAACGCAGTCAACTCGGAAACAGTCGTCTGCACGTGGATGTGCAACAAGACGGACAAGATGCTTCCAGCGAAGAACTGGATCTGCGCGACAAAGGGACGACGGACAACCTCTCGGTGAAGGAAGGTACCATCATCATCCAGGATTTCGTGCCTCGTATGTTCTCGTTTTCACTTAGCCTGCCCTGTCACAGTAACGACTCTCTGCAAGGTGTGCACTACGAAATTGAACTGAAGGAGGAAGCGAATGAAACAAAGTGCCTGGACACACCTGTGGACGAATTACGGTGTTCCGACTTTTTCACCAAGGTTTCTTTTCCCAACCTGCTGGGGGACACGCGTGACTCTGCGAAGGAGAGAGTGCGTAACATTTTGAGGATCAATCGAGCATTGTCGGAAAAGTCTGAAAAAACTGTGCTTTCTGTGTATCAACACATGCGAGAAGCCGTGTGCCACCTCATTTATCCCAAATGCAACACATCGTCTCATGCCGCTGTTTGTACTGTTCCAGCTTGCAAGGAAACTTGCAAGATTGCAAGAGAATCCTGTCGGGTGTCGCATGAGACTTTTTACACAGTTCTGGGAGACCTGAACTGCGATTATTTGCCATCTGTGGATGATCCCAACACACAGTGCTTTTTCAAGCCTGTAATCTGCGGCCCACCCTCTTTGCCAGAAAACACCAGAATTGTCAAAGGTTTGTTGGAAAACATTTCGTACACGCTGAAGCACGAGATTCAGTATTCCTGTGTGGACGAATCAATGCAGATGTTTGGAACAGAAACGGTGAAGTGTCGCCACAGTGGAGCGTGGTCTACACCTCCGATGTGCAGGCACAAGTCAACTTCCGCCGTACTTTGGGGCGTGGCGGGTGGATTCTGCCTCGTGATATCGCTGGTTATTCTGTTTTCCTATCTAAAGTCTTCTTCCAAATCCCGGACAAGAAACAAGAAATACGATGCATTTGTTTGCTACAATTTCGATGCCAATTGGACGTATGTGACAGAAACTATTTTGCCCCAGTTGGAGCAGAACTTGGACCCTGCGTTGCTCCTGTGTGTTTGTGACAGAGACTTCTTACCTGGGGATTATATCCACAATAACATAAGACATGCTGTGCAGAACAGCAACAGCGCCATCATTGTCATGTCCCAGGAGTTTGTGGACAGCCCCTGGTGTAAAGGCGAATTTGAATGTTGTATTCAGGAGAATATGTTGCATCCTGAATTCAGGCTGTTTGTGATTATGATGCAGCCTGTGCATGAGCTGCAGGGCACCACAGACTCAATGAAGCAGTTCTTCCAGAGTCGCCTGTATCTGCAGCGTGAGGACCCGATGTTGTTCCAGAGAATCGCGCATTGCCTCAGAAACCTTCGCGGCAGTGACTCTGAGGAACAAAGCTGAGCTCCATGCAGGTGTGTGGGGAGGGGGGCTGGTGGCGCCTTCAATCGTAATTGTGCCAAATTGAGAACAGTGGTTGAGGGAAAGGGGTAATTTTAAGGGTGTTGAAGTTTGTGTCTCAATTCATTTCAATTACTTTTTCTTTTGTTGTTTTTCTATGTTGTTGACAAACAAAGGGGAAACATGCAGAGAAAATTTCTGATTTGTGTAACAAATCCGGCAGTCGGCTTGTATTCGCAAGTTTTCAGGTGAATGCAATCCCCTGTGTGTCTTGTTGAATTGCTTGAGGTGGAAGTTTTGAAACGTAAGCCGTATCTAAATATGGCAATGCCTTTCACACAACCACACATTTATGTCCTTGGCGTACCTCAACGTAAATACATCGTGACACTCCTCGTGGTGACTCTTTCTGAGAAGAGAGGGGGCACTGAGAACAGAACTAATGAACAGAAAGCGAGGTGCTGGTGTTTGACATGTATTGAGGGAGACTTTAATGCCCAGGTTCTTGTCTGAAAACCGAAACCCTTTCATTGTGTGCGTGTTCCGCTTTGCTCAGCTTTGTCTTGCTGAAATCGAGCAGAAAGATAACACTCAAAAACTTCAAATTCATTGTGTTCCACAACCACTATGGATGGTTTGTTAGAATTTTCTTGGTGCATATTGTGATCGATCATCGGATCTGAACGTTTGAAGCCGCGTTGTTGATCATTGAACAAATCAGAAGGATTCACTGTCAGAACATTTCTTGTTTTCGATCCAGTTTCCCAAGAGTCAATGCCTTACACTGCGCAACCACAACCCACCACGCACCACCCACCGACCACCGACCATCACCCAACACCCAACACCACGACGCACCCACCACCCTATGCTGTTTCCTGGAAAAGTCCAGAGAGTGGACACCAACGTGAACACTAGTTTGCACCTGGTTCAGATGCCGTTGGGATGAACCTTGGCAATTCAGTGCACTTGGAACTCATTCTCCAGGCTTTCCTGTCTTGGTATTCTACTGTGGCCACGAACTTCTGATTTATTGATCAGTTGGTTTGCGCAAGCGGGGAATCCCAAGGCGAGGAGAAATCCCCCTTTTTGGCCTCAGTAAAGTTGAATCCGTTGTTTGCCGTCTGAAACAATTTCAAAGTTGGGATCTGAGACACGCATCGCTGGACCAGACCCGCCCATTGTGTACAGTTCTGATATCATTCGGGTATGTGATCCCTGAAAACGTTTGTTTTCAAGCTCTCGGACTCAGCATGCACGTTTGAGGAACTGAAATTACTCAAGCGAAGTTTGGGCTCCTTCTCAAAGTGTGCGCAACACACAAGTCGATCTGTGGTGTGTAGCTCGGAAAAAGACAGTGTTCTCCTCGCTGTTGTTGTTGGAAAAGCTTCCTTGATAACGAACTCACGAAAAACGCATAAATATAAAAAGTCTGTACCTGTGTGAATTGGAGCTTGTAAGGAGCCACCGTACAATCGCTAAACATATCAGAACTTCACCAGAGGAAGAAGGCAACAGAGTAAGAGAAGCTAGGACGCGACACAATACTTCAAGTGGCTTCAGCAGTGACTCAGGAACAAGAGACCGTGTGGATTTCAATGGCGTTTCTCCTCATCTTGTTGTGTATCCAGTTGAGCGTTGCCTCAGCGACCTCGGATGGAGCTCCATGGGCAGAGATCTCGGGTCGAATCCGAACCAACATCTCGTTCCACTACGAGCGGATTTCGAACGTCTCCGCGCGCAGAGTGACCATCGAGTACCGCGTCACGTGTCAGGTTCACCCCGCCGTGCTTCTGGACTTCTACACCACCGAGGACCACCCGAACCTCGAGAAACGATGCTCCCACCAGCACTACGGTCAACTGGGGAACACGCAGATGCACCGGGACCTTAAGGACCAGCCGACCACCACAGGGAACCTGACACGGACGTGCAAAGGGTGCGACGAGAACTACTCGATGCGAGACGGGGTGCTCACGATCCAAGACTTCGAACCCAGGTACTTCGCAGTTTCCCTCGGGTTTCCATGCGGCAGCGACAAGATTTTGAATGGCGTATACTACGAAGTGAAGATCTTGATCGCGTCGAATGAGACGCAATGCACAAAAATGCCCAAGAACAACCAGGAGTGCGCCACTGTTTTTCCTTCCGTGTCCTTCCCTAATCTCCTAGGAGACATCAACCACCACTCCGCAAACGAGAAAATGAAGAACATTGAAACAGTCAACGGAGTTATGAAACACTTAGGACACACGTTGACCATTCTCGAGTCCTATCAACACATGCAGGAAGCCATCTGCCACATCTTCTACCCCAGATGCAACGAGACCTCCAAGCGAATCGTGCCCCCTTGCAAGGAACTGTGCTATGATGTCTTGAAATCTTGCAATGAACTTTACGATACATCTCTGACGATCATCAGCAAGTTCAACTGCAGTTACTTGCCGTCTGTGCACGACCCTGTGCAGTGTTTCTTCATCCCCGTGATCTGCGGTGCTCCCCCTGTGGTGAAGAACGCAAACATCCACAGCGGATCCAGACTCCTGGGGAACAACTCGTATCCTCTGCAGCACAAGATCCAGTATTCCTGCGTGAGTGAGGAGTTCCGGATGGTAGGGGAGGACACGGTGAAGTGTCGCCACAGCGGAAACTGGTCCGCCGCACCTGTGTGCGAACGCATCATCTGCGACCCCCCACCGGAAATCCCCAACGCTGCCATCCCAGGGCTCAACCCAAATGAAACGTTCTTCTTGAATTCAGTGCTGTTGATCGAGTGCAATGATGAGACGTTTGTGATGCGCGGGAATCGAACCGTTCAGTGTCTCTCCTCCGGCAACTGGACCGAATTTCCCGATTGCGTTCCGCGAGACCCTTTCAAAATGAACTGGCAGACAGCTGTCATCATTGCTGTGTTTGGTGTATGTCTCTTTGTGATCGTGGTGTATTGCTGTGTGGACCTGATGGTGAAGAAAAGGATGAACCTCAGACGGGACAGGGAGTTTGATGCATTCGTGTGCTTCAACTTTGATTGTGATCAAGGCTATGTGTGCGGTACCTTGTTGCCAGAGATGGAAGAAAACATGGACCCATCCTTCAAGCTCTGTATCAGTGATAGAGACTTCCTTCCTGGCAAATTCATTCATCATAACATGCAGTATGCAATTCAGAACAGCAACAGCGCGATCATAATAATGTCCCAGGCATTTGTGGACAGTCCCTGGTGTGTCAAGGAGTTTGAGTACTGCATGATAGAAACTGACCACGACCCAGCATTTACCATCTTTGTCATTATGAGACAATCTGTGGAGTCTTTGAAAAACACAACAAGCTCAATGCAACACTTCTTCGACCAACGCACGTTTCTCCTGGAAGGGGACCCGAAAATATTTCAGAAAATCAGTGACCGTCTAAAATGGATAAAACGTCCTCTTCCCAGCCAGACTGGTGACAGCAACAATAGTAGCAGCGACAACAGCAGGAACAGCAGAAAAATCAGCCGCAACAGCAACAGCAGTGGCAACAGCAGTAGCAACAGCAGTAGCAACAGTAGCAGCAACAGCAGCAGCAGGACTTGGTGTGACGGGGAGTTGGACACCAGTGTAGAGATCACAACTCTGGACAGCGACAGTCAAGGAAGCGTCGAATGTGGCACAGAACTGCGAACTATGAACGATCAGAGCCACGAACTTCCGCTGTTCACGGTTGAACGCGAAGTTTCCAGCGTAGGACGTTCGACCGGCATCCACAGCAGTAACCGCGGTACGGAAAGAGACCAGTGCGTGCCTGTGTCTGACTTGGTGACGCATTTCTGATTAAAGTCTTGCAGGTCTGACACTGATGGAAAACTGCGACTTGTGTCAAAAACTTTGTTCTGGATGTGTGCGTGTGTGTGTGTGTTTGATGAGAATTGTTACTCGCTACATGCTTGTTTAGTGGACACAACTGGATCTAGTCTGAGCAGAATACGCACAATTTTTTGGATCCAAACGAGTCAGGAAGTTCTGCGAAGAATCAAAGTAAGTTCACAGGACTATCTTCCTGTTCGGGGCATTGAACGCAAATAGACTTGGGGCTTCCCGCTGGGGCATCCCACATCAAGCTTTCAGCAGCCACCTGTAGTCTCAAGAGAAAGCCACTTTGCAACGGAGATAATACGCACATAAAACACCCCTTCACAACAACAGATGTGGATCCAGAGGGTCCTGTTTCGCGGGATTCAAACCCTTGTTTGTCAGCTGCTTACGTCAGGCTGAGATCCTCCCAGGGACACTTCTTAACCATGGAAACCCTGGATTCGCTACTGTTCCTGATTTTCTGCACAAATATTGCTTTCTGGTTGGTCCAACTGCCAGCCTTATGCCATTGCAAACAACCTGAAGGCTGCCGTGGCAATGCACTCGCTGCCTCTTTGGAACAAAATCAGGAACAGGAAAACTAGACTTCGGGCAAACATCCTGGGGAAAAGATTGGCCTTCCTACGTGCATGTACATTTGGCACAGATCTTCTGGTACTTTTCCACTGCCTCCTGTGAAATTTTCCACTGCCTCCTGTGATTTATTTCTTACCATCACGAAATATCGGCCTGTCTCTTTGGCTCGCAACCCTGGTGACCTTGGGGTCTTTGCCTGTCAACGAAACTTTTCCTGGTTTGTTCTTCTCAGCGGCTCCTTTGAAATTGTCTGAAAACAATTGCTTTTTTTGGATCTGGGACTTTGTAAGGAGCAGATCGGTGGGTCATCGGGATCTGGTCTCCTCTGATCCATGGACACACAAAATTAGATCTACCCCAGATATTGTGTTGCAAGTGTCAAACAGTTTCCTTTTTTCAGTGTAGTCTTTTTACAAATTGAATGGGACACAAGCAGTTGCAGCCTCTGACCCTCCCGACTACACACGCACTCGGCTCCTGTACCAAAATCAAGTGACTTCTCAACTGCACTGTTGTTGTCTACAAAAGCACTGGTTCGGCAATGTGCCTCACCACAAAGGAATGTGGATCAATTTGCCGTGGAATGTTATGTGTCGCAAAAGGTCGAGATAATTTTTCACGCGGCGGTGAGCCCGATCGTTGTTCGCCTTTTGTGGTGATGTAAGCGCTTTTGAACAAAGCAGTTTTCTTTTTACTTAAATAAACTGAAAACATGCAATTTTCTCTCTGCATCGAGCAGATATTTTGTTTCTCCATTTCAGCAACCTCCTTCCCTCTTGTCCTTTGACGGTCCAACAGACCCCTTTAGCCCGAAAAATAATGCCACCTCAAAATTTTTGAAGACCGAAGTTGCCCCCGAACTGGAACTGAACCCGAATCTCGTTTCCGCTCGAGTTGTACATGGCCAAAACATTCTTTCTGCTCAGTCACCGAGAAATGTGCACGTGAAAATGGCAGAGAAAACCACGGTTTTGTTCCTCGTTTGTGAGAACAGAGCAAGGTTTTATTCTCGTCCGGACATTCAGTTTGTGGAACAGAGACCAAGACCCCAGGTTGAGCAGAAGTTAAACGTACTGAACTTGGTGGATGAACGAAGCCGCAGACAACAAGAAGCCAGAAAACGACAGAGAGTCATTTCCGGATTCTCCCAAAACTCTTGTCAGGCTCAGGGTCTCCCTCAAGGACTCTGTCACAGTGCGAAAACTTCTGATTTATCAAAGCCCTTGTCTCTGATCACACACAGCAGAAAAAAAGGCAGAAAGGCCCGCTGAAACAGAACGAACGTCAGACTGACAGACTCCACCGTTTTGGTACAAGTTCTTCCGAATGCGGCTTGAGATGACTTCACCTGTCCTGCTTGCGCTCCCATTGGTTGCGTTGAACAAACCAGGAACTTATGGCTTCAGATGGTGCCATTAATTTGTCATTTTGCCAAGGAACAAAGCGAAATGACCAGATCAGTGACAGATTCACAAGAATGCAGAGAATTAACTTTTCGAAGACAGCTCAACCGAAAGAATTTTATTTTTCTTCGGAGAAGCATGAAATCATGCCGCACGAAATTGTGCAATTTTTGTTCCCAAAACGCAAGCCACTCCCCTGATGCGCGGTGAGATCACATCCGCGTCTGTTGGCTACATGGTGAGTGGACCTCACGAAGGCACACAAGGGAGGAGTCACTTCATGTGTTTCTTTGTTCTTCCCACCTTCAAGATACTTTTTGCGTTTCCGTCGTCTTGCCACACCAACCAAGATTTGTTCCGGTATCTTCCAAAAACCTATTTTTAGACTCGGCATGCCTGATTGACTTGGGTTGTGAGCTCTGCCTTGCATCCATCCATGGGACGAGGGACACAAACATCGGAAGTTATTTTACTCGAATCACTTGTTTGGCCCAAGTTCATTCGGTTCTGCCCATGCGTTCATGGCATCTCTTGTTGTATTACCTAGATACGGACAGTAAGGTCCCACCCTTGTGTGAGATCTGGTCACCACGAAGCCAACTTGCCCGGATGTGATCTCACTGCGCAACAGATCTGCGTTCAAAGGCGGGTGTGGCTTGCGATTCGGAAACAACAAGTGCAGAGCTGGAGTGCACCATACTGTGAATCTTCAATGCAACGGGAAACACAACGGACGGGTCCTGGATGTTGAAGGAACCTTTTGTCCCATCTTGACACAGCCGACGTGGTCAAACCATCTGATTGATGGGATTGAGAGGAATGCCCTCCTCGCCCTCCTCCTGTTCGTCATTGTCCTCTGAATCCACGTCCTTTACCAGTCTCAAATAACTCATGATGTGGTCGAATTTGGGATCGGTCTCACTGGCGTAGGTGGTGCGCTGAATGAACGACTCTACGTGTTCATTCATGACCAGCTCCTTCACGGGCTCCATGAAGATCGCGAAGAGCTTGAAGGCGGGGTCCTTGACGCTCTCGTGCAAACAATCCATGAACTCCTTCAGGCAGAAACGACTGTTGAGGAATGACTGAGATATCAGAATGATCGCACTGTTGCTGTTTTCAATGGCTTTTTGGATGTTTCCTTCAATGAAGTGTCCAGGAGTGAAGTCCCGCTCGTGGTAACACAGTCTGAAGGGGGGATCTTGATTTTCCTCAAATTCTGGCAAGATGGTTGTCACCACATAGTGGTTTTCAGAGTCAAAGTGGCAGCACACGAACGCGTCAAATTTTCTGTTTCTCTTGAAGGATTCGTGGGTTTTGCGTCTGTCTGAACACTTGATGGCGATGACGAGAGCAGCAAAGACACCCAGTGCGATCAAGAAGATTGGGGCCACGACGGCAATGGGAGAATAGCCGATCACAACACACGTGGGGAATCCAGTCCACACTCCTTGCGCAGAGCACACTGCGGTCGTGTTTCCTTCCGCCCAGTAGGTCCCTGGAGCGCACGCGTAGTCCACGGTGGAGTTGGGGTGGTAATCTCCTTGTGAGGTTGAGTTCAGCACAACCACGGCATTCGTGACGTTTCTGGGCGTCTCGCACAGGATTGGTTTGTAGAAACAAGCATCGGTTGTCGTGGAAGGCAGGTAGTCACAATCAAAAACATTTCTCTCCACTTCTTCTTTGTCAATATGCGAACAGTTGATGTGCGCCTGTGTCACCTTCTTCCTCTGTTCGAAGTTGCAGAAAGCCAACTCGATGTGCTCGTGGCATCCACGGAGAAATTCGTGACACATCTCTCTGCAGGGGTGTTCAACTGCCCTGGATTGGGGTTCGCACCTGGGCACGACCACCCGGTAGATGAGCTCTCCCGCGTAACCGAGGCATTTGCTCATTTCTGTTGTGATTTGACCCCGCGAATTGGCCCCAACAAGATCAGCCATGTGTATGAAGTCCAACCAATTTTGCACTTCATCCCATTTCATGGATCCGACCAAATTTGGCAACGAGGTGTGCGTGTATTTGTACTTGTCTGTCAAGTATGCGAGGCTCTTACTGAAGTCAATTTCGACGCATTCAGTAATGTTAGACTGGTGCAAAACTGTGAAGTTGTATTCCAAACCGAACAGTTTCAAGTCTGGGTGCTCCTCCAGTCTCACACACCTGAACAAAAACGCGGCGGAGTAGATCCTGGGCTTGAAATCCTGTATTGTCAAGACTCCAGTGCAATGCAGCATAGGCCAGCCTTCGGGGTGCTGTGAGATCTCTTTGCATTGAGTTTCATAATCCTCGTGGGGATCGTCTTTGTGTTGACAATCAATCTGCAGGTGATTGCTGGCGAATTGCTTCAATTCAGAATCAGTGCAGTTGTTCCTGGGGCCGTCGAAATCTGTTGTCCAAATCTCCATCTTGACTGAAGATTTCCTGAGATAGCAAAGCATGGAAAACTGTATGGTGATCAGCGTTGAAGGAAACTTTGAAATCCTGACCCAGTGAAAATTGCTGTCAGTGTCAGTCCGTCCAGTCACAGATAAATCCAGCGTGTGAACTGCTGATACCAAAACGCAAAACGTGATCACCATGGCAGATCGTCTCCAGACTTTGCGATTGTCTGGGAGTCTCTGCACTCCAACCATTGTCTCCAGGTTCCCATGCACGCCGACGTGCGTGTAGAAGAGATTTGCGTTATATAACGATGACGTGCGTGAAATTGCGTGGTGCGGATCACGTGCGCGACACAGCACGTGAACATTATACTCACGAACTGAGCGTCACATCACGTGCAACGACCAACTCTTGCAACAACCATGCAGGTGAGGTTGAAGTCTGTTTGCTCTGCTGAATCAGGTTTAAATTTGTGCCTCCCCTGTTGCAACATGTACATACACAAATGTACTCGTGTGTACTTTCCCAGTTACACACAGTGCAGCGTTCAGAAAGTTGTCACAGTCTGGTGACCCCTTCGCACACACCTGTGAGTCAGAAATGGGGACTCGCTGCTCATACACTCAATCTTCCATTGCAAGATGCAGTACTTCGAGTTAACAAAAGAACATACCGGCAGTTCTGCAAAGTTTTTAACGGACGCCATGTTTTCAGACTGAACAGACTGAACACACCTTGGAGTCATGCAACATGTATGTTCTTTTCAACAATTTTCTGCAAAATTGAGTCACTCTGATTCATCATGATGCAAAAGATTTCCGAAACAGAGCCGTAAATCTGCAGCGCTTGATTTCGGACGGATCCAGGGGGCCCCGACCCCCAGGAGCGAAGTTGTGCACTTGCGCTCCGCGAAAGGGCCTCTGACAGTCGGACCTTGGTCAACACTGAAACTGCCCCCTCCCTTCCCACCCGAACCTTGATCCGCTACAGAGCTGACTCGGAACCTCGTGATGCAAGAGAACAAAGTATAGCCAAACGCCTGCGCCTGGCACATTCAGTATTTGGTTCCTGTTCACACCAAAGTGAAAGAGGATCGATCTGCATCACATCCGCTCAAAGTCCGAGGGGCAGCAATTCCCGTGCGCGAAGATGCGTCATTTTAGACGAGGAGCCGGAACCTCGTGCCATGCGTGGGAAGGGATCAAAGCCTGTTGGAAATGGAAACATTTGCTCCCGTGGTCCATTTTTACAGGGTTCAGGCTTCGATCTCGTGACCTTCTCAACAAGTTTGACAGCAAAATGTCCTGGTTGGTCCAGCCAAAGTGCATTCAGCGTTTTGCCCGCTCTCCTGCTGGCTTGAAACTGTTCTTGGTTTCAATTGAACGCAACACCTTGCTCACAAGTGATCACTGAAATGTAACACGGCTTTTCAGGAAACCAAAAGAGTTTGCTTCAACAACAACGGTACCAAGCTGAAGGTGATTGTCTTTTGAGTCAAATTTTCAGTTGATCGCAATTGCGTGACGTGCAGAAAATGGAAACGTTAGACACATCGCAATGGAGGCACACATGCATGGTCAGGCTGCGCGCAGTACCTCTTCAGTTGGGGATTTGAACAAATTCGGCGTGTGGAACAAAACGAGGCGCCGGAAGGTTTGGGTTACAAACTAAATTTTGTTGTTGGAGAGATGGGGCTGGGGTCAGGTCTCAAGGGCCCTGGGCAGTATCAGCCTTGCTTGGGGACCTGGGGGCTATTCTATTTGCCCCCGAAAGCGCTTTTCAGGGACCCACCAAAACGCGCACCTGTTCTTTTTGCATTTTCAGGGACCCCGAGCCTCCACACGTTCTGAGGCTCTGTGGCTCTGGTATTGGAAAGACTTTTGTTGAAAATAGTTGTGGTTTCCTGACTGAAAAGTACATTTTTGGAAAATTTACTCACTTTGAATTTGCTGCTTTCAGAAACAGCAGCTGCCATTGGTCAGTGAAGCTGCTTGGAGATGACCTTCACCTTCAGCACCACCCAAAATGTCGTCTGCAGATGAAGACGAAGTGATTGACTTTTTCTGCAAAAAAAGAAGCTAATTAGAGTTTTGTTTGCAATTCATTTGTGTGAATCTTGACAATGTAATGGGTTTGTATGTTTCAGGATATATTTCATGTGCCACTATGCATTGACGGAACAGAGATTGTGATTAATTGCCAGGCCAGTGATGTGGCACAAGTGTCAAAGATGAAGAGAAAACAAGGTACTTGTGTCACTGAATGGACAAGAACTTTTTAAAATGTAGGCAAACAAATGTGCACATGAAGTCTCAAAATTCATACTTGCAGACATACATTTCATCGAGTACATGAGCGCATTCTATGTGAAAGTGATGGCAGCTGGTTTGGTGAAGGATGGGTTTTGCACCTTGGACAGCACAGAGGTCCTGCAAAATGTTCAACGTCTGCGAGAAGAAGAGGAGGTAGAAAAACTGAAAAGATCAGCAGCAGCCGATGGGTTGGTGTCAATGCACAGCACAGTTCCTCCAGCGAAACGTAAGTGTGGTTCACAAATTCTGGACCCTTCTCAAAAGTTGCCTTTTTACAGATTGTCACGGTCATAAGGATTTCGCACTAAATTCTTCAGCACAAAATTTCTGGACCCTTCACTGTTGGTATGCACACTGAATTCATGCGCACAAAATTTCTGTACCCTTCCGTGTCATTACTTTTGATACAGGTGCAAGTACTTCACATTCGTTCCACCCACCAACGAAGAAGGGCAAGGGTGTTGGCAAAACGAGCAAGAAAGTGATGAAGAAAAATGGGCCCAACTTGACAGGCATTCCAATGGATTCTGCCAGTGATGCTGACCATGACGCAATTCTGATTGAGAGTGGGATGGAGCCTGGTACAAGCACTGCAGGTGACTTTTTTGACATGCTACAAGAAAAACACAAAGCAAGTTGTTTTCAGACATTACATATTTCACATTGTGCTTGTTTGTAGGGTTGAAACCACCTCACATGTGGAGCGAGGAGGAAACTGCTACGCTCTGGTCATATGTTGAAAAATTCCAACTTCAATTGTTCCATGGAAAGGACAATATGACTCGTCCACAGGTCATCGCCAAAATAACCGCCCTTCTCAGTGAGTGTGCAGTGACCAACAGATCAATTTTGGCAGTTGATTCACATGTCACCTTTTAATGGCTCTTGTTCAGACACGCACTTGGATCTCAATGTACAACGCAAGCAAGTGGACGACAAAGTGTACCACATAGAAAGGCAGTTCAGATCCAGGGAAACTGCCAGATACAGTGGTGCAGCTGATCAGTCCTACTGGCTGCTGGAAGAGAGAGTAATTGCTGTGTGTGGTACGTGAAATTGCGTGCTCCTGACTCTAATTGTACCGAGAAAAGTAGCATGCAATTTTGGCAATCCATTGCGCCTTTTGCAGGAACACGTCCTTCAATAACGCCAGAAACGATCTCGAGCTTTGGCCCATCCAAGGACAACACAACGAAGCCAGATGACCAGTCTCCAACAGCATCACAACAAGATGCTGTCATTCCTTCCAGTGCAAAGAAGCTCACATCCAAGATGAATCAATCTGACAAAGTCCTCACATACTTGAAAGCATCGGTGAGTACTTACATTTGTATGTTGCAAGTTGTTTCCATTTGTCATGACAGATTGCTGGGTGGCTAAGAACATTGCCGTTGTTCACAGGATGCAGCTGCCAAAGAAATGCACGATGAGAACAAAGTTATGAAAAAGCAACTCATTGGTCTCTTGGCAAAGGTGAATTGGCATGCACATCTTCCACCCCATGATAGTTGGAGTGATACCTGGATACTTGTTGAAAGCTGTTTCATTTACACATTTCCTGTTTTGTTTCATCAGATAGTTGGTGCTTCACGGGAAGAACTTGACGACATGGGCACAGCATAACTCGGTGACTGTCACACCAGACATGAGAAAGTAAAATGCAACAGTGATTGCATTGTCCTCTTCCAAATGTCATTTCTTGTGTTACCTTTTCAGTTGCTTGCAATGCCAGGTGAGATCATCGTTGATGTTTGCAAACACCTTGACCCACGGTCTGTCTTCAATCTGGCTGCAGCGCACCAACGCTTCCAAGGTTTTGTGGACAACAACAAAATTTGGTTCAGTGTTCAAATGCACACCAGTTGGTGTTTCAACAACGAAACTTTGCTCGCAATGGGTCAGTTTGCACACAAAATTCAGCACATTTCCTTCAAATGCACTGGCGCAGTGCAAGCCCATGTGCAGTCTCTACCGCAAGGGTTGTTGTGCAAAATGCCAAATTTGCTCACTTTGTCAGTGGCTTCAGCTGCTTTCACACATGGATACTTCATGCAAATGCTGCCAAAATTGCACACTTTGCACCTGCTGCACTGCCCCAACTTTGACATCGAAACACTTGTTGAGGCATTGCAATGTGTCAGACAGCACAAATCCATGCGCAGTTTGAACCTGTGTGGAGTTCCCAAAGTCTCCTCATTCAACAAATGGCAAATTTGTTCACTTTGCCCTAACCTGATAGAAGCTCAGTCGAACGCAGTGATGGGTGACTTCATTGCCGAGCAATGTTTCATTGATTGTCCTCAGTTGACCAAGTTTGACTGCGTGCCACTGGGGTGTACCCACAAGAAGTGGCAAGAGCTGCGCAGCCGCTTCCCACACATCATTTTTGGCCACCGAATTGGTTCACAACTGTAGAACTGCGTGTACTCTTTGACAGGGTTTATTTGGCAAAATCGTTCCACTTCCACTTTCAAGTGTCACATCTTTCTTGTCTGTCGCAAAACACAAATCTGAACATGCAATCTTGACCAAACTCTTTGTGTCGCACATTCAGTGAAAATGCCAACTTCTGATGTGAAAAGGGTCCAGAAATTTGTACGAATGTGTCTCAGCACAACAATGTTCAAAGAGTACACAGAACAAATGGAACTTTTTATCTTGTACAACTGGTTTGTTGCGTTTAACTGTTGCAAAATTTCCTTGTCAAAAAAGACAAATTTCTTTTGACAATAAATGTTCAAAAAAGAACAGTCTCATAACTGATGAATCAGTGTGCACACCCACTTATCAGAGGAAAACATTTTGGAATTTTTGTGCAAATCTCGCAAGTGCGCAATGTCTGCAACAGCACATTTTTTCCATTTCTCAGAATACGACGCCGTGACCAAAGAAGCTGTGTCTTTCAGAGATTCATACTGTACAACATACACCTGTGCAACTTGCACAGCATCACACACACTGGTGTTGAACTCGGACAAATGTCGCAACATTTCAGCATTGCTCTGAATGAGCTCGTGTTCTTCACTTACCACATCGACACGACCAAGAACACCTGCAACTGATTCAATGTATGCCGATTCAGCATTTTGTGCATGGCACAAGGCTTGCTTTGTTTTGAAGGACACATCACCAGACGATTTGAGAGCACTCAACACTTGATCAGAACATTTCTGCACACTTTTCGGACAAATTTCACTTGCGGTCATGCTGCAGCTTGAGTCAAAGAAATCGAAGCCTTGCTCAGCATACTTGAAAGTTGGGTCCCGGGAAGGGAGTAGATAAGTACAAATGGACCACGAGGCTACGAAATCGCACACATTTTCCATGTCAACCAACACGTCCTTGTCATCAAATGTGACCAGTTCATCACACTCTGTTGTACTCTTCAAATCCAGTTTTTCCAGTTCTCGTTGTTGATTCAATTCTTGCACCTTCTGCAATGTTGCACATGCACTACTGGCATCTTGTTTCATACATTTCAGTCTGTTGACTTGCACAACCAAAGCTCGTTCCGTGTAGGCCTCGAAATCCACAACCCTCATCAGGTCTGCATCATAGTTCTTTGAGTGAGGCCAAAGCCACCGAAACAATCTGAGTTTATGAATTGCAGGAATCGGGCAAACTGTCGTGTCATTCTGAATGTCTATCTTCAACTGCATCAACGCTTTTGTCACCCCATCCACGTATTTGATCCTTCTTTTCCATACTTCTTCAGCAGACAGAGATAACTCACAGCCCATGTCCTCATAACACTTCTTGATGAAGTTGCTTGTGCCCTTGAAATCTTGCGAGAAGTGAGAATTTCGTGTTGCCTCGTCGAACAAAACAGGATACTTCTTCCAAACATTTGAGAAGCGCGCCATTTCATCATAGGTGTCGTGGACCTTAAGCTTCTTTTTCTGTGGCTGGAAAAGACAGAAGGAAATGTTGCAGAATGCAGTGCAATTAATTGTCAGTAATTGTCAAATGTTGTCATTTCAAGTGGTTTATGACACAAGAACAACATACAAGCACACACACAGAACAACAACACACACAAACACGCATACACGAAGCCACATTCCTCACACCCACTTGTCATATCAGGATGTTGCATGTTCTCATGTACATTCCTGGAGAAGGTGTCATGCAGAAGTCGGTGACAACCAATCTTTCGGCATTGCGCAACCATATGCGCAAGATACAAATGTCGGCGCAGATCAGCTTGTGTGAAGAACATGTTCTTCCCACAGAAATTGCAAGATAATGGACTCGTGAAGTACATTGTCACAGAGCACATTTCCTGCTGTTGCAATTCACGCACCCATACCCATACACCAAGTTTGGGAGCCCAAATCTGCAATGACACATATGCACAGACATCACACGCAAGAAAAAAAAGCAGAAAAGCGTACACAATGCACACCCCTCGCACCACGCACTTCTACCCGAACAGTTCAGCCATTTGACATTTACCCGCAAAGCTCAGCCAAATGACATTTTAGCGTCTCATGACAGCTGCGCGCACACACACAGTCATTCTTCCACATACACACTTACACTCACCTGAATGTCATCGTTGTCATCTTGTGCAGAAGTAGCCCTTGCACTAGCCATGATTATCTGCAAAAGTAAGAGCATCATGAGTAACACTAATTCTTCAAAAAAAACAGACAACTATGTGTAAACACGGGCGTGCTTTCACCACAACTCTCAACAGGACAACCAGCAACATGGAACACAGTGACACAGACAAACATCAACATTCAACAATCTTTCTTGTCTTACGGGGCCAGGGCAAGCATGATTGCTTGTCTCTTGTCTATGCCTTCATCATCCAAACCATATTCAATGTCAACATCATCTGGCACATCTCTGCCGTCGTTGTCGTCTTGTGCTTCATCTTCTGTGACATCTTTCTTGTGGATTGCAAAGTTGTGCAAGACACAACATGTTACTATAATCATCTTGGCCTTGTCTGGACTTTTGACATCAAGGAATTGCAAACTGCGGAACCGGCCTTTCAATCTGCCAATGGCACGTTCGACAACACACCGGATGGCTGAGTGAACCTTGTTGAAAGTTCTTTGCCTTCTTGTTAGAGACCCATCGTCTCGGAAGGGTTTAAATAAGTATGCCTTCGTGGGATATGCACCATCTCCAAGGATGTGGTACCTCGGTGAAGACACAATGTGGTCAATGCGACCTCCGTTAGGAACCCATAGTGCAGACAGCTTGAATACATGAGCATCATGTGCTCTCCCAGGGTGTCCAACATCAATCGAACTGATTGTGAGATCGTCCAAGACGGTCAGCTGCAACAGCAAAAATAAAGCGACATGCGTCCTATCTATTTGCACTGAAGATAGAAAGACAATTAAAAGGAGGAATGCGACTTTCTGAGCAGAGTAACGTGTTTTGGTTCACGCGTCCTATCTATTTGCATTGAAGATAGACAGACAATTAAAAGGAGAAATGCGACTTTCTCAGTGCATTCCTGATCCAGAGTGCAAGGGTCCAGAATTTCACTTGCGGATGTCAAAACTTGGCAAAACGCATCAAATATGAGGGGGGGTCCAGATTTTTTGTGCATCAAAAGTTGATGGATCGCCGATTGTCACATAACTTTGGCACTGCCACTGAAGCAGGAGAAGGGTCCAGATTTTTTCATGAGAAAGTTAGCCACACCTGCAACAACATTGTGTACATTTTTTTTCCGCACACTGAAGTAGTCTTCAGAGAACTGAACTCCTGGAGGCTTGCTGATTGTGACATGTGTGCCATCAATAGCACCGATGACTCCCAGAAATCCATATCTCTGGTAGTAGTAATCGCTCATTTCCTTTTGCCGTTCACAAGTCGGCCAAAAGATGTGCTTTCGGAGTAAATCCTGAGCAACAATGCCCATCATCTCCTCAACACACATGAAATAACAAGAACGTGTGATCCCAAACTTGTCTGAAAGCAGCCCATATTTGCCTTTGTGGGCTACGAAATGTAGTAACATGAGCACCTGCTCTTGCAAGTGCACTTGTGGTCTTCCTCTACCTACAATACATGTACCACCATCAAGATTGCACCCATTAACATTGCCCCCTAAAATCCACAGTCGCAAAAAAACATGTACCATCACGTTGCCTGTAGAAGGGACCGATTTCTTCAACCAGAGCTTGTGCAGTTGAAGCTTTTACATGGAAAAATTCCACCCATTGTTGGACGTTGTAGTTCCCCAGATCACTGACAAAGCCCTTCTGCTTTACTATCTCTTCACGCACTCTGCGAAACAAGAATTCACATGCCTTTTCTAGATCTAAGTCACGACAAGGCCAAACTCGAGTTTTCACACAACCACAAAGCTGTAGATCTAAGTCGCCACTGATTCAACCCACAAAAAAGGTTACTTACAGAGAACTCAGAATCAATCCGCATTGCCTACTTTGTCTTTGACTTGAACTTATCCCAACTGCACCAGACTCTTCACAAAATACATCTTCGAGACACAGAATTAAACCAAAAAACATAGATTCTGAAATTTCGACTCCTCCCACCATTAGCGTGATCACGTGACTGAAGCTGCTCTGACGTCAGAGCCCCGAAAACCTATTCTTTTTGCTGCATTTCAGTGAAGCTCCACACCCCCACAAGCGGCCCCGAATTCGGGGATACAGAGATCAAAAAGAACAGACCCCTGGACTTCGAGGATGATTTTCCCGAGACTTTTGGCTCCCATGAAATCCAAATCCGCACGCATTGTCAAGTTTCTGAAACACCACTTGACTTCTCAACTGATAGGCATGCAGACATGAAACAACAACCAAGCAGATTTCCAAGTTGTTTGTTTGTTTTTTCGCTTCAAACAAAAACAGTTCAGTAGAGAAGGCGTGATTTGTGTACGTGCAGCTCAAGTCTTGCAGTGGATTTCCTTTATTGGTTCACTTTCTTCACAGCAGCAGCTTCACATTCTCCGGATCTTCTTCCTTGTCGGCCCCTCTCAACATGCGCAGGTACTTCATTATTCGTTCGAATTTGTCAGGATCTTCCACCTTTGCGTATGTTCTTTGCTGAATATAATCAATCAGTTCCTTGTGAACATTCTTCAAATCTTCAACTGGCTCCATCATAATGACAAATAACCTGAAACTTGGGTCACGGATATTTTCGGTTGTGCTATCCTCGTATTCCTTGACGCACATGCCACTTTTCAAAAAGTTTTTGCCAATGAGAAAAATGGCACTGTTGCTATTTTGTATGGCACTCTGAACATTGCGTGTTGCATAGTGTCCAAGAGTGAAGTTCCTCTCATGATAGCACAGTTTGAATGGAGGATCAGATCTCTCTTCAAATTCAGGCAAAAGCGTTTCAATCACATAGTTGTGATGAGCGTCAAAGTTACAGGAGACGAATGCGTCAAATGTTTTGTTCCTTTTGAAAATGGTATGAGTCCTTTTTTGCGTGTATTTGTAATTGGCTATCAAAAGTGTGGACAAAAAGACACACAAAGCAACAATGAATACTGATGCTGTTATTGCAACAGGAGCAGAAGTTGTTGGTGAACATTTTGGTGGTTTGGACCACTCCCCACTTGATAAACACACCACTGTGTTGTTTCCACTTTCAATCTGTGTACCATTTTTGCATTCATATTTCACGGTAAAACCGGGAAAGAAACTTCCATTGAATTGAGATGAATAAGTTGAAACAGCACTGGTAACAGCTTTTGGCTTGTCACAGGTCAAGGGTTTGTTAAAACAACTGTCTCTGTTGGAAGGCAAATAACTACAGTCTATTTCTTTCAACATAATCTCTTCTCTTTTTGTTGGTGACGAACTGTGGTCCTTTGTTTTGAGAAGAGATATATTTTTCAGCAAAGGAGCAAATAAAATGTCCCAGCATCTGTAAAAAAGCTCAAAACACATTTCTTTGCAGGGGTGTGTAACTTTCCCTGAGTTGCATTGTGGAACCAGAAGATGATAGAAGAAAGTTGTGAAATACAAAAAACATCTCTTGCTGTGAAGTGTTGATGTTTTTCTCAAAATATTAACGTACTGCAGCCATTCAGCAACCTCGTCCCATGTGTCATGACCGACGAGATTTGGCAGTGTGGAAACCGTGTGGTTGGAGATGTCTCTTTCAATGTCTTTCAACTGTGGCCTCAGACCAACAAAAATACAACGAGAATTGTTGGACTGATAAATAACAGAGATGTTAAACTGGAGATGTCCAATGGACAACTGCTTGTATTCGTTCAGCCTTCTGCATCCAAATGAGAAGGAAAGAAAGTAAGATCTTGGTTTGTAATCCTGAATTGTCTTCACTCCTGAGCACAGGTGGACGGATCTCTCTTTGTTTTCAGATATCCTTGTGCAATTGTATTTTTTTTTGCCACTGAACGCAGGATTCGTGTACCCAAAGCATCTCATAACCATGTCTTTGTTGGCAAATTGACCATAATTTCTTTGAAAACACTTTTGGTTTGCTGAAGGTTTTCTGGTTTGTATTTTCATGTCCAGAGATGTGTTCATGGAGACGCAGAGGATCGAAAAGCGAAATGTTATTATTTTTGAAGGGAATCTGGAAATTCTTGCAGTATAGATGCTATCCTGTGTGAAAATAGTTTTTGACAGAATCTGCTCTGATTTTCCTTGAAACTTGCAGAGAATAGACAGAGTCAGAACAACGAACAAAACGGACACGTCCTGGTGTTGGCGGGCCATCCTCTCCCCAGCTGCTGTTGTGTTGTCCGTTCAACTTTCCACCGAATAAATGATTTGGTTCCTCTCCAGATCCCACTTAGAACTGTGCCATGATTGTCGCACGTGTATCCGCAAGTCTATTCTTGCTTGCAAGTGCTCGTCCATTCAGAGATGCGTGCGTGGAAGTCCTCTCCATTCAACTGTCCATACAGTGTGTATCCCTGAGCTGGGAATTCGAACTGCCAATGCAGTCACTGAAGCCATATCGAGGGGTTGTCATTCTGCCGCTTCTTCAGCACACCAACATTTAACGTGAGGTTCACAGAAGAGGCAGGTTCATCTGGTCCACACGTTGATCGCACTGCAGTTGAATCACGTTTCTTGAGGAAAGACGGTTCTGCATCCTCGGAATGAAGTGACTGCGCTGCTGGCATCGAGTCGGTTGAGATGTTTTTTGAACATTCTTGTGCACAAAATTTCCTGTTCAAGCGTCTTCAAGCGTGAAACACTTGTTCACGAAGTTAGTTTTCTGGCCTCTAGAAAAGAATAGAACCATCACGATTCAGGATCTGATCAAGGGGAGCCCCCGGGGTGCTTAACACGGTATTTCTATAGGTTTGCACCTGGCGATTCCGGCCTGGAGTCTGCGGCGACCCCCAGCTTCCTGGATCACCCTCGAGTCGGCTGACGTCTGTTGAGACGCACTCGTGCACAAGACTCCCGCTTCCACGTCGGTTTGCTGAGCTTCAGCACAGAAACACGGAAGTTTTCGGTGACAATGATCCGAGAATCGTAATATGTTCAACCAGTGAGGTCTGAGCGCCTTTGCGAGTCCCACACAAAGACCATAGGAAAACACCAAGCCAGTCTCGATTGAAACCGATATCGGTGACGTCCTGGCAGGAAAAACGCGTTTTCTGGGGAGGCGTGCAGTTTATTGCCTTTTCTTCATTTGCATTGTTGCTGTCACAGTCTTGTAAAATACGATATAAGCACCTAACAATTCAACCCATCAGTCACACGAGTGGCCCTATGAGTCGCAAACACGTGCTGCAAATTTCAGATCAAAGTCACAAAATTGTCAAAACATAAATTTTCAAAATTAGAACGCCAAGACTCTTGGGGAAAACAGCAACAAATCTTTTTCATCAACAAAGAGACACTGTTATTTCATCACTGACCGAGTGCGGCTGGATTTTCGCGGGATTGAAGCGTTTTGTCGGGACAAGGCTGAACATCGTGAAAGCACCATTGAGAAATTCGCTTCTCACCAACAAACGTTACTTATTCTGATATGTGTAATACTGTTTTGCAATTTGTCAACAGTGCGCGAACAATTTTTGGTCGATATGATTTCAAGCTTGCTCTTCAAAAATATTCACAACAAAACACTACACGAAGCATGTATAACCATCAAAGCCTGCAACTACTGTAAAAATAGATTCAGTTGAATTCAATAGCAACAAAATACATGGTATCAAAGTCGTTTTGTTCAAGTTGCTCCAAAATTCAGACAGATCGTTCCATCGTCGCTGCAGTCGGCGGCAGTGGTGGCGTCGCCGGCGGGGAGTCGCTGTAAGAGCGGCGCGTCTCCGCGTCCCTGCGCGGCGGGAGGCTGTGGCAACAGCGGCGCGTCTCCCTCGGCGGCGCCCACCACGCCCGCGCGTCTCCCTGCAGCTTGAGTAGCACCATCGGGACCCGGGCGAAGAGAGGCGGACAACAGCCCTTGAGCCTCGTCTGTGTCAGCAGCAAACTCGGCTTCATTGGCACCAAGAGAACTCGAGACACGTGCGTCAGTGTCTCCAGCAGCGTTTTGTTCATTTGGGGAAAGATTGTCGGAGGTAGCGCTGTAATTGGGGGGATGGCTGCGTCTGTCTATCGTGCTGTAAGGCGGGGGTGGCGGGTCACTTGCGGGGGGTTCCTGCACCTCAGAGTACGGTGGGGGAGTCATCATGAGGTTGTTGATCTCAGCCATGCCTCCCAGTTGTAAATTCAGGTTGATAGCGACATTAGGCGGGTACATCTGTCTGTAAGTCTCGCACGTCGAATCATGGAACAACGGAAGGTTCCGTTGCCATGACGCCGACATTCCCGATGACGTCATTCTGTTTCCGGCAGGGTGGCGCACGCGTCGGCACAAACCGCTGCCGTTACGTGACCGACCGAGCATGTGACGCACGGCCTCGCGACGCATGTGGATCCGATACACTGTGATGACGACAATCGCGAGGACGCACATGAGTCCGATCACCCCGGCGACGGCGCTGTAGATAGCGTTGAAGTGCCACGAGTGATGGCTGTGCTTGTCGTGCTCTGAATCCGGGGACACCGTGGACACGCTCAACGAACCGTCAGCTGCAAGATAAACGAGTTGCCACGTCAGTTGACGAGAAATGTCAACACGTCAAACGCGTCCTTTGCGCAGTTATTTTTGCGGACAACCCAGTTGCGTGAAGAGCTTGCGAAGACTACGCTCCTGAACACTGCAAATGTACACGGACTCAAAATTCTGTTTTGATTCTTGGAGTCTGACTTTGATGACATTTGAAAATGCTCGCTGTTCGGCAATAGCTACAGCACCCTGACCTGGCTGCGCGCCGTACGTGTTGTAGCGGCACCAAGACTCGTCGGAGCCGTCGCGACAGTTCTTGGCGTGGTCGCACACCAGGTCCTGCTGGATGCACTGCCCGTTGTCGCACTTGTACTGCTCGTCACAACTCACGTCTGAAACGCATCAAGCTGTCAGTCGTTTTGTTTCGTGGCAAGTTACGTTTTTGGAGGATCAAAACACGTGTTGCCATCTCCTCTTGTTGGAACGGTTTTTCAGGAAAGGTTTTCAGGAAAGTAGCCATCAATTTTCCCCGCTGAATTTGTGGCAAAGTGAAACATCCGCGACTCGTAACTGCCATGTGTTTCAATCTCCTTTGACCATTTCTTGGGAGCTGACAACTCAATTGAAAACTAGACTTTCAAGTAGACAAATCAGCCGCGGGCAGCGTACATAGGCAGGACAGCACTTGTCCCAATCCACCAATGCCCCAGTCAGCAATGTGTCTGAGATACCGCTAACCCAGACAATTTGGAAAATTTTTCTTTCTGGGAAGGGGGGGGGATTAACCCGGACAATCGGACAATCTGTCCAAGATACCCCTAACCCGGACAATTTGGAAAATTTTTCTTTCTGGGGGGG
>JAAUXT010109948.1_pt1 | contig 35791 bp, 35 predicted proteins | sample 7278171 | NCBI WGS metagenome assembly JAAUXT01 (sample SAMN14350112, study PRJNA611818) | marine sediment metagenome | isolation source: surface marine sediment (1.8m) | place: French Polynesia: Moorea | collected 2018-08 | reverse complement strand
GTTGATGAGCTGCACCAAATACATTTATGTGGTACAGGAAGTTTTCATTTTTGACCAAACACAAAGACGTACGGTCCTCCAATCGGTCTATTTTGAGACGGTCCTCGTATATTTATTTCCCAGGGATTTGGTAAATATTTGATTTCTGTACATTATTTCTCGTGTGGTGCACAGAGAGTCTTTTGTATCTCGCGGGTGTACAAGCCTTTTTTGCTCGAGTGAAGGAAGCTTGGCGTTGCCGCTCTGATATTTTGGGAAAACGATATCTCATTTGCAAGTTGTGAGAACTTTGCAGGCAAGAAAGTAGTTTTATGCTCGTACATAAAGATTCTTCATTGACACGGAAAAAAGTGTAATGTGTACGAAACTTCTCAATGCGTGCACTGTGTGGAATTTTTGAATAAACAGACATGGTGATGTGTGCTCCAACTGATGCATGCAAATGGGACTCCCACGAAACGTTTGTGCTTATCATTTTACAAGCGCGAAACAATGGAGCGAGGCCAATTCAAGCATCTCGAGAAAATATAAGTTTTTCTGGCACAAACGACAAGCATGCATGTGCCAGGCAAAATCTTGTAGTCGTACTGATATCAACTTGTTCTTTGTTTTCTTCAATATTGGGTTTCCAGGAACAAACACGGGGCAGAGGGGTTGATTTCAAGTGCCCTGCGCTGCACTCAGAAACCTGTCGAATGTAAAATATGCCTTGCACTTCAAACTCGTGCAGAAAAAGAAACTCCAGGGACCAGGTGAGTGAATCCCAAGATTGTCTCGTCACGTCAGCTTGACTGCTCACCACACACACACACACACACACACACACACACACACACACACAGACACACACACATACACACACACACACACACACACACACACACACACACGTGGAGAAGAAATATGTCAAGAAAGTATGTGAATTGAGCCGCTCAGGAACGTGTAAAACACCCATAAAGTTGCACTGAGTTGCTAAAAGACTCGAGAGCAACACTTGCACGATGCGTGCGTGGCACTTGAACACGCAAAAATGGGATAAAATCAAAGATATGCTGCTTTGATCTTTGAAGGCAGCCAATTACCTTCTACGTGTACCACATTACACGTGTATGTTCCTCACAGTTTGATAGTGATGAACAAATTGTATCGGCATCACTTATCATCCCCAAACCGTATAATTTTGGCTATTAAAACTTTTTGAGTGAAGAATATTGATTCCTTTTGCCTGAGGTCGCCCTGTGAGGGGTTTGAAGACATGCCTTCTCGCCATTTGAGACACATGAGGACTGAGGCGGCAGTGCCCCCACGGACACGCAATACAGAAATCTGAATATCTTGGACTCGAGTACCCAGAGGAGCAATCTGTGACAAAGCGAGCCACAGATAATATCGTCGGAAGTCTTGTAAAGTTGTGCGTGTTGCACACCCATTATATCTCTAAAGAGAAGCCTTGCAATTTTGAGGATTCAAAGCCCAAGTGATTGTTCGTGATCACTGCACATGGTAGATGTTTGAACTTTCTCAGAGATCGACTTGTCAATGTTTAACCTTGCGGTGTCCAGCTCTATCACTCGACACTGCTCTTGGTCAATAGTTCAACGGCGGCTGTCACACAAGACGCGTTAAATCATTCTTCAAAGTCAATGTTTCGTAACTGTTCGATTCTTCGCTGATTACTCCTGTAATTGAGTACAATCCGAACCGATCATATGATGCGGAGTATGTCACCGCTGGGGCCACATGTGAGAATCCATCAGCAAGTTTCCTTTCAGTTCGGGCCAAAAGGTCGTTCCCTATTTTCGTCCTCGAGTCCTTCAGTTGCTTGTGGATTCTTTCGACTGGCACTAAATCCAGGGAGTGTCAAAAGTTGACCCGTGTCAGCAGTTCATGGGTTCACATCTCCTGATCAGTTCCACTCCGCCAGTGGCTGCCCAGTAAATACCAAGCACCTCCAGAAAAAAAAACTTGACTCTCTGGATTTCTGATGTGGTTCCTGGGTTCTGAAAAATTTGCCACCGAGTGAGTCACAAATTTTCCACGACAACGGCAAATCTTCTCGTCGTGCAGCAGATCAAGGTGGACAAGGACAAGAAGCCAGAAGTTCCAAGGAGTAAATTTTATGTTTCAAGTGCTTCTCTTCTTTCAACAGGGCTCCTGTCAGACAATATTTTGAACGGACTGCTTCAATGTGTTCCTTGTCTCACTTTCAGGAGCAAATTTTGGTCTCTTTTTCCTTCCAAGACAAAGGGCATTTCTGTCATCAGGCCAGTTGCTTCATCTCACACATGTCCACGGCAGAATTCCAACAATTTATTTGCCCAGCAGAAGCAAGTACTGCACAACAAGTACTCTATTAGCCCTGACAATTTATGGCTTGTCTTGCGCGCACCATCATCACATTGGTTTATGGCTCATCTCTGTTTGTTTGCAGCTTGACATAATGCGTTGTAATGGGGCACATTTTTCGGGGTCACGTAATGTTAATGTTTATAGCTTCTGTCTGGTGGGAGGATCCTCTTATGTCACTGTCAAGATGCAGAGAAGCCAAGAAAGAGGTTAATAGTTGTGAGTGGTGGTTTTCTTTACTCGTCTCACCGAACAGTCCCAAAAGTACTCGTCTGTCTGCGTGAACGACGAAGAATTTTCAGCTTCCATTTGGACGGTTCAAGCCAGGCGTTTTCTCCCTGTCTATTTTCTGCGTCGTCGAGAGGAGGGTAAAGAGAACTGGGTCCCTGGATTAGACTTCTTCCGTCGTTGCGTCTTCCACGAAAGTCGGTCAATATTTGATGAGGGTTGTAAATCGCATGTTAAACGTAGAGATAGTACGTGATTGTGTAACACAATGCATACTGATCTGTAAAGCATATGTCAATGTTGTTCACTGAGAACAAGTTAATCTTTGCACACACGTATGCAAATGTGTGGACCTGGTTTCAATATACAAGGTGTACCCGACAATCAATCTGTCAGTGAAGCCAGACTTGTTGAGCTCAAGGTTTGCGTCCTGGTCTTTGTGTGCACGTCCCTGCTGGAAACACGAAGGAACATTTTTTGTTTCTTGATTGGCTCGGAACTGGGGGAAGAGGTGAGAGGTGTGAGATATGAAGGTTATTGGGTAATCAGGTTACGCTTACAAGAAGAGCTCAGCCCTGGGAGAGAAAAAAGAAGATCCAGGGGTCGAAAGGGAAGCAGGAAAGGCTTGAATCATGGCGTGTTGTGTCTGGGAGCGAAGCATGTGCGTCCTAGAAATCTCGTGAACTATGAAAGAGCAGGTACTCAATCTTCCTGTGTTGTTCGTAAGAATCGTCTTCTCTCGGTGTATGTCGTGCGCATAAAGTGCCCGGACTTGCACCATCAAAGGAGTGAAAGAATTGCAATGATTTAGGAAGTGAAAGGCTCCAGGTTGAATTCACACTTTTTATGCAAAGAACTTGTCTCCCGTACGCCATGAACTGCGTTTTGTCGTTGAATTGCGTGCGAAAGACGAGAAAGAAACATTGGATTCTATGTGCTCTTTGATTCATGCGCAGCAGGCTGTTCCAAATATTACTTGGCTTTGGTTAAGTGAGAATAAATTTTATCGTTCGGTTCCCACAGTAGCCAAAAAAGGCAAAACTGCACCGAAGAACCCAAACCGTAATCTCTAAAACACATAACACACTTGACTCGCCATTCTTGCACTGAGTGTGCATTTTGAAAGTGGATAGGGAAGAGAACACCTTGCATGGTTGATGTGGAAAGTTTAGCATTAAACATTTGTTGAACTTGTGCCTTATCTAACAAGATTAGTCCAACTGTAAATTTACCGAATGTGGGAATTCGAAGTAAATGTTGTGGTGCTTGAACCTTTGGTCTGTGCCTGCGATGGTACTTGAAGACGAACACCAGTTTCTTTGGGAACGCTGTTGAATGAGGGTAGCTGGTGACCACTGTGAGCGCTTGTCTGGTATGGTTACTCTTGAAACGCGCCACCAACTTCCCATCACATCTGTGATGCCCATTGTTCTACTGGCTTAGCACAAGCACAGACCGATCGCAATCTAGAATCCTTGGACCCACACAGTAAACTCTGATGCAGTGGCCAGCCATTCAGGATAATTATAATCTCATATCGTTTGTGACACGTCGTTCAAATTCACCGAGACGTGCGGATGGCAGTTGAATAACCAGATCGATGGTGTTTGGCTGAACTCTGAGTGATCTGCTGAACTCTGAATAGTCTGATCCAACTGTGTTGGCATCTCGGATCATTATGCAAGTCGCTTTGAAAAGCCCAATTAGCCTCAGAAATGCATCAGGCATATGTTTCCAGATCCGTTGCAAAAATACCCGGGTGCTTGGAGAAATCGCAAAGTTAAACACAAATATATTTGCGAGTAACTGTGTGGGTTTCATTTGTGCTAAATCTACATAATGCAAGGTCTTTACCGAGTCGATGTCTGGTGATTTGAATGAAAACGAAGCGAAACGTTCTCTGAATATCTGTTTTGCAGGGTGGATACTTCTACAGCTGGTTCAATGGCTCGATATCGGATTCTAATGGGCAATTTGAAACATTAGCGGAGTGATGATGTCCCATTAATTACAAAGAACAATTGTAATTGCCTGTGACCCCGAGTTCGTGCCTGAGCATCGCAGTTCTGTGCTGATTTCTCAGGGCGGTGAATACATCAAACCTGTATGCCACGTACGAGTATTGGTGATCAATTAAAAACTTTTGCTGTTGCATGAGTAATGTGTTGGCGTGCAGGAATATCTGTGAGGGTGGGGTCGGAGGTCAATGAAACGAAACTGAAGCGTTAGTTGTGCTATTCAGCTCGTAGATCAAACGCTCGACACGAATAGGCTGATTGAGTCTTTAACTTTCTGTTGAAATGGCGCGTTGCTTCGCGGTGCGGAATTGTGCCGGTCTCACTTTTGTGAGATGATATTTCAAAGCAAATATGTCACCAATGTTCACGTCTTTCACTCCTTCACGAGTTGCGAAACAGCCACCAGTCAATGGTCTTGCGCTCGGAGAACTTTCTGAAGAAAACTTTGGGCAAGGCACCACAGGAGTGGCACCACAGGAGTGCTGCCATTGTCCCAATTTTCCGGGATCGCAACCCGCGAACACATCTCACACACGCTGAGGCTTGCGGCCTCGCGTCTCGTTTTCCCGCCAAGTTGAGCTTCAGTGGATCTCCCGCCAAAACTTGTGGTTGCGCGGACGCCAGTGATGTCAGCCATCCCTCGATCCCTGTGTCTGGCACATGCTGCCATCTATTCAGAGTGACGCTTCGTGAAGTCCGCCGGCTCTTGAGGCTTCTCAGTGCAAAGACTTCAGGGCGGCAGACAAACGCTCGTGTATTCCAGTTTGAATTTAAATTTCGCCCTCTGTTGCAACGAGCAGATCACATTTCCAGAAACTAAATATCCTTGTTAAAATGCCAGATGCACCAGTGCACACGCATCTGAGATGCGTGGCATCTGGACGTGCGTAAACAATGGTTGAGCCGAGTGGCAGAAGCCAGATCCCGCAACCTTTCACCCGACGCTCAGCTCGTGCAGTTTTCACCCCATTTTGCTCCAATTAAAATGCTATTGTTTTGCTTCGGGAAGGAGGTATTAAAATTATAGCTTCTATATTGAACATTACCGACCAGTTGACTGTTATTTCACGCTCACTGAGATGTTGCAGATTGTGGTGTGTGGTTTAACTGTCGCACACTTGCCCATTGTAGCTTTCAAGTTCAATTTCATTTGGCTTTGTGTTTGTGTTTCTGGCTTCCCCAGAGGATCAAGAAACGGTTCGTGGTGACTGAGTGGTATGTGAGCAGGAAAATGGCAGCGCATTATGTTTGGAAAGACGGAATTCATGTTGGTAAAACTCGGAAGTGGCATTGTGGTGGAGACGTGGCATCTTTCAACCACACGCACGGACATTTAAAAAATCTGCAATTATGTCTTCACGTTTATTTTTTGAGCTCACATTCAAACGTTTCTTCTTTGTTCCTGGAGTTTGTTCCATTCCGCGGTGAGCCCGCTCTGCAGTCCAGATCTCGCTCACAGGATGTGTTGACAATCTGTGAAACGAGGCAAAGGAAATGTCAGTGTTTAATTATCTCCAATTAATTCAGCAATAGATCCGAGGGAGGAAAAAAGAGTTCAGAGAAACGAAAATGAGAAATTTTATGAGCCAGACGGACAACTTGCGAATTAAATGTCCAGACTGCACGTGTCCGTGTGGCAATCTGGTTTGTGTACAAACAACTGGCATGCAACCACGCTGCCAATCAAACAACTTAACCTTTTACGTGATTTGGACCCTCTCTGACATTCAAAAAATCACGGGGAAAAGCGGGTACTTTGTTTGGTTCAAGAAAGATACCGACAAATTCAGTTTTCTGCGTAATAAGATGACTGCATCAGGTGAGAGCTGATCCTCGAGGTTTGTTGCACGACGGAAATCGGACGAGACAAAGCGCGAGCCGCATGTACTCGTGCACTGAAAGAGTTAAATGCGCGGTGAACTCTGACCTGACGCTACGGCGTAGCGGAAGACTGACAGTGACCTCGAGGGGCATGCCACGCAACCAGCTCAGAATGCACGCATGTCTGTCTGCGTGCATGCGGCGGTGGATACCCAGATGGTACGCGTTAGCGCACTCGTGCGCGCACAGTTTTTGGATCCTCCCATGTTTTTTGCAAGCTCTTTGTTCGCGGGAAGTAATCCAGGAACTAGGAAGTATGGGGTTGCCTAGCACCGTGTGAGACAAAGAAAAGGCTTCGAGACCTTTCTCACAGTCTTTCTCATTCGTCTTGAAGACCCTGTGGGTCGGGAACATGAAACTGTATATTCTGATACACATCTCCCAGAACAGATGGCAAAATGTTCTATTGTGTGGTTTATGCATTTTGAAACAAATTGAAGTTTTTGAGATTCCATGTGTTGCATTTTGTCGTGAAATGCATTGTAAGTTAGTCAAGCGTGCGGGAGTACAGGTCTTTCTTTTTCAGTGCAAATCCAAAGGCACCACCAGCTTGCCAAATTTCCGTAATGTTTGGTTTCTTTCCCACAGTCCTGACAGGTCTGGGGAACAGTTACAATTGGATGCGAAGAACTCTTTTTGCACCACACGATTTCCAGGAGTACAGAAATTGAATAGTTTAGTGGTGCTTCTCTCGTTAAACACATATTTATCCTCAACCTGAAGTGTTGACTATTCTCTGACGAGGTTCGCAGGGAAGCAAACAACTTTTTATAAATGCGGTCTTGAAGTTTGCCCGCGTCCATACAGCCAGTAATCTTTTATTTGATTTTCATGGAATGAATTCCACGCGGTGATTTTCGCGCCCTTTTCTGTCAGATGCGTTCGTGATGATAATGAGCAAAGTTTTATAGGTCGAGTGCTCCAAAAAATGCGGTCGTTGTTCAGGGGAAATCAGGCGAGGTTACTTTGTATGCGACACTCCCTTTGGTTGCGTCACTTTCCGTTTCCTTTTATCAGATTAAGCTTTGTTTGTCGGTCCAAAGAAGCAACCCAAGCCAGTCGCTCGGATGTGGCATATTGCACAAGTTTGTCCGCCACAAATGGGGATTTCCTTTTCTGAGTGTGTTTGTGGTTGCCCGACTTTGGTAGACTCTACAACGCGTTGAACAAACGCAGGTTGTAAGAAACTTTCTGCAGTGATGGGACTCCTCGGAATGATTACGGATGATCAAACGGTTGAAACAAGTGTTCACTGGTTATTGTTTGCTTTGGGAGTGCGTGAGGAAAGCAGTGTCTGTGTTTCTTGAAAGTAAGAAAAATCTGTCAGAGCGACGAAGAGCATTGATTACATTTTTAAATCCTCGATAACTTTTGGCCTGATGAACCTGCACAAGAATGTGCGAATCTCAATAGGCCACTGGCTCAGATAAACTGTGCTCGGCTGAAGGAAAAAATTGTGATCTTTGAATGAGCGCGTGATCAACCGAGTGATTTGATTGCTTTTCAGTTGGTCACGATTTGCGGAGATCCTTGTGTGAGGTTGACCAGTGAGATCAACCAAGTCGGAAATTGGTTGTGAAGGCGACATTCCTGAAACGTTGGAAAATGTGCGTGTGAATGTGCCTGAGCCAAACTTGTGACAATACATTTGGTCACACGGGTTTGTTTTTTCGGGAAAGACGTCTCTCCTGGAAGTAACCCCGGGCAAAAGAACCCATTTTTTGCACCTCTCTGCGAAGAGGTAACACCTCGTGGGAGACAACTTGACGGGAACTCACGGGCGACCAGACTATCATTTTGTGTGCTCACGGGGTGTCATTATTCTGTGGTGGGAAACCGGGTGGATCCCGACTGGTGGTACGAAAAACATACGTCGTGTGGTTCGTGTGTGGGAATTGAAGCACCAGAGTGATCGCATTGTGCGCGTCGAGTGGGGTGGAATTTTCTCAGTCAACCATTGTGCAAAGATCAAGAATTTGGTTTGTGCACAGAGGAGGCAATCCGAAAAGGGGGAAGTAATTTGGAGGTTTCCTGTTCCTGGGTCAGTTCCGGCGAGCGAGTGCCCACAACGACTAAAACTCAAAAGATTTTAAAATAAACAGAAATGGCTGGTACTCACATCAAAACATTCGGCATTTGGCTTCTTTTGTGAACTGATCTGCGGGGCTGGCTGAACACGATCTCGCCAGAGGGACAAGGTCAATAAATATTTTTGATTGGCAGGGAACAAAAGGAAGACGTGCGTTTGTTTACGTTTCTTCGTTTTGCTCACTTTCGACATCTGATAAAGCCATTATTTACAACCCGGGAGGTCACTGGATATCTCCCTGCCTCTTCATTAAGTGCAACCACATGGTGAAAAGTTCAGTAAATCACTGATTCCGGACATTAATTTCAGATTTTGTAGCTTTCGCCTGTTGTAAAGGGTCGTGTTGTTTATTTATTGTTGACATAAACAGTTCCATCGGATACGGAAATGTACTCCTGGGGCGGATCTCGTTTCGCACACAAGTTGCAAGAGAATGACAGACGATCCCTTTGTCTTCGCTTTGCCATTCTTTGTTTCTTGAGACTTTTGGCGCCTGAGAAAGAGATTTTGAAACACAAAAGTTGGTTGCCAGTGCATGGCCACTGTAGCCTTCACACCAACCCTGTATTCACCCAGCATCACGCTCAATTTGTAATCTCAAAATTGCCAAGAAAATGTGGAACAGGTTGATCCTCTGCGAGTTCTTTCTTGGATGTCGGGCCACTTTAGACATTTTACCTCACGTTGAGCGATCATCAGGTAGATTGCATTCTGTTGCAGCTCAGATTACATTCACCCCGCGAGCATAAGTGGGCAATTGTCCACGTCAGCCTTGCAGACATTCGACAGTTGAGATGGAAATCAACTCAAATGAGCTAAACTGGTCCCATTAATAGATATTTTGTTCAAGCTTCACAGTGTTGCAGTGCCATAAATGACCACGAGCAAACAGCTGCCCAACGGGCTTGGTGCAAAAACAGGGAGAGATTTCACGAGATGAGCGCGTCTTGTTCGTCGTGTCACTGACCTGCCATATCCAACGGACAATGAGCACATGAACAGATTTGTAACTTGCTGGTGAAGTTTGCCACCTCTGAATGGTGGATGTGTGCCCTTTCCGGTGAATTTTTTTGTCAGATTAGTCCTGTCACTGTGTCGCGACGATTCCTCGCCCATGAGAAGGAAGGGTTGAGTTGAGTGGGAGAATACCTGAGGAGGATCACGTTCATGACATTACAGTGGTGGAGAAGCGGTCGGGAGTAAAATTGCGACTTGTGGGAATGGCACACGACCACGGGTTAGAAGTGTACACTGAGTCAGAACACTTCCACGCACTTTCTTGATAGTATGATTAGCCCACTATGTTTACAGCCCGCGTGGATCCCTGGTCTGCGTCACGAAATTTCAAGTGCTTTCTTTCACCCAGATTTGTTCGTGAAACTTGGTTCGTTTGTTTCAAAACTCAGTTTAGAGTTTTAACTAATGAAGGCCTTTTCCAAAAGGAGCGTGACAGTCTTGAAACGAGTGGAGTCTCGAACACTTAATCTTTAGCGCTCATGCCAATTATTGTGGGTCAATGAGACAACTGCTCGTGTGCACCGAAATAAATTTTGTTCGTTTGCTGCATTCAAAGTCACTCCCAAACCAAGCGAATGGTGTTCAAGGGTTCAAATGGATTTTCAGGTGAGCCTGGCAACGGCTGACCATTTTCTCAACATTGGAGGGAGGACCCTCCCTTCCCGGGGACAAACTTAGGTGTTCGTGGCACACCAAGCGATGAAACCCTTCGGCTTTCTGAAGGTGCCCCAGAAGTTAGCCAGAACACCAGAGATACTCGCACCTTGTCGCGAGAAGGAAAAATTCACAATTTCAGTGGGAATCAAGTCGGGTCTTTCCAAATACTCGAAGATTTCCGCATGCAGATGTCTTTTCCGGTGAAGTATGAGATCATGAAATTCCCAGCCGAAGGAATCGCGACAGTGACAATTGTGCGACAAATGTCCGGAAGAAAAGGAATGTGGTCCAACCCCAGCCACAGCTGTGAATTCCACAACGAATATTTCACGACAGAAATAGAATGCCAAACTTCGGAAGAGACAAGTGCGAGCGTGATCAACATTGAGCCTTTATCCAGTGTTTCATATCTTATCTGAAATATGGACAGGTAGTTGGAGTTGATATGTTAACCAGATGTTCATATCTACAAGAACGGCGCTACTGTTCAACATATTGGCAGCGCTCGAGGCGACACAGAAATCTCACCCCTCCAATTGGTGGCGCTGTAATGGAGAAACATCTATCGAGATTTGTGGAAGGAAAATTAATATTCAGTTCTGAAGAAGTGGGCACTTGCCTCAAGGAAAAAGTTTTTGACATTCTGAATTCAACACGGTGACACTGTTTGGAACTTGCACAGTGGCCTCAGCAATTAGTTCCAACCTGAATTAGCCATGCCCTGTATTCCGACAGAAAGAAAGTCTGGCAAACGAGCGTAAAATATGTTGACACTCAGCTTTATCATCAATTTATTATTGCGGCGATACGTATTATCTCAGCGAGGCTGGGTTCAATTAATGTGCCACAGCGGCTGAGCCCCAACTTCGGGTAGCTTAATCGTTTAATTGAATTGTTGTTTATTAAGCCAATAATCGGCGAGATATACAGTGATTCCAAAAACGCCAGTGTGAGTAAACTGAACAGCAGGAGGGAGGGGGCAGGGATCAGCACCAAGTGCTGGCATGTGGCACCATCCGCAGCAGCCTTGTCCTCACAGGTAGATCCGTTCCTCACAATGTGCGTCTGCGTGGAATCTTTCGGTAACATTTGGTCTTTCTTGCAGCAAGCACAAAAGCCGTACGACGTGCGAGATGTGATAGAGCAATATTCGCAGGGGCATCTGAATACGATGGTGCGAATCAAGGAGTTGCAACGAAGGTGAAGTTCCGTAAATGTGGGGCTGTTTTCCAAAGCTGCGATGTTGTGCAAACTTCAAGCCTGCATTCAAAATTGTTTTCACACCAGAAAGGCGGCAGAATTCTGGCACCACCGAAAAATTACTGTTTGCTGCAATTTATCGCACTTCAGAAAACAGCCCTGGACATTCTTTCTTTTCTGGTTTCAAAAAATCTCAGTTCCTTTTGGCGTTTTCGTTTCAGCTTGCGCAGAAGCCCTACGACGTGAAAGACATTATTGAACAGTACTCACAGGGCCACATACACATGATGGTCAGAGTAAAAGAACTTCAGAGAAGGTTTCTGAAAATTATGTCATTGTGAAGTGGCTTTGTTTTCTCATTTCAATTTTGCTAAACTTTCTTACGAGAGCGCAAAGAGTAGCCTTCACACACGAGCCTTGACGAAGCTGCACTAACATTTAATCAATTGACGAGTTGTGCTCCTTGCTAAATTGTCTTTGCTTGGGTTAATAGGGAAACGTAAACGATATAATCAAACAAGCGTGGCATAGTGTTTGCTTTTCTGAGGTTTGAGAAAGTATGAACTCATTGAAAACATGATTTACCGAGGAAACAGAACCAATTTCCTTCCTTCTTTTTCGTAGACAGGATCCAACTTGCCAATTTTCTTCTTCAACACGTTGATATAAAGATTTTCCTTTCTCATGTCTTTTTGTTTCGGTTTCAAGAGAAGAAAACTTTATGGAAGATAGATCTAATCAGACCTGACTCTCGGTGTTTCGCTGACAAGACAAAAGTCGTACTGCAACGCTTTTGACTGCAGAATCTCGCAACGTCCTTTTCAGAGACAATTGTTGCGCTGTTAGTCTACGTGGTGCTCTTCACGTTTTGCAACTTTCTCGACACATTTCAGGCTCGACCAGACGCTGGGTAAACCCCAAACGTTCTTCACGGGGAACGACAGGGACAAGCAGAAGTTGACGATCGCCGCTCGTCTGAGTCGCGTCGAGAACCAGGTGCGTGCTTCAACATCACCCTTGCGTTCCACAAGGGGCCCGTTTTGAATTGAACAGTTGCGATTTAGCTTAAGCGGATAAAAATTCCTCTGCGCCCTTTTCTGCACCAAATGCAATGCGTGCATGTTTGGTTCCAATGTGTTTCTTCGAATCCTTTGTTGGACGCTTTGCTTTGTAGCATTTCGCATTGTGCTGAGGACGCAAAGCATATTTTCCCAAGCTTTTACTGCTCGCAGCCTTGCAATGCGATCGTGATGGAGCAGTTGCCAGGGTCACCGGGGTCACGGCCGCTCACAGACCAGTCCAGTGCCCATTGGACTCCAACTGAAAGGACGCGAGATGAAATTGTGCCCTTTCTAATCATCTTACCAGACTATGAATGGGGAAACCATAAATGTCTTGTACAGTTTCTGTGGGATCTGCTAATAATGCACCTCTGTGAATGGTGGACTGGTCAAACTGCTCGTGGCATGGGTCGTTCCCAGCTGTACCACATCGCAATAGCCGCAGGCCCGAGACACATAAAATGGGTCATAAATCTGAGGTAAAGTTCACAGTTCAGCACTCATTAATCTCGGACTTTGCGTTTTTTCGAGTCCCTTTGACCGTATTTAATTGCCTTTGACCAGGCCATTAAAAACGTGATGCATGCCATGCGTTGTCAATAAGGCGTTGGCAGGAAGATTGCGGAGAAGACGCGTCCGCAGCGCCAGCGCACTGAAAGGGAAAAACGTCTGGACGTCATTGGAAAGAAATGACCACATTCATCATCATTTTAATAAAGCGCTGTATTCGAGCGCTCTCATTATCTGATCGCTCTATCAAGATGTTAGTCTGGCCTCGTAGGTCAGCAAGTGGTTTCAGATTAATCACAGGGTCGTTTGTGGCTGACCCCCAGACTGACCAAACACTGATAGGATCCATTCTGTGTGAAGTTTTCAGTAGTTTTCTTTCACTGTGGTCTGATACTTTGCTGTCAGAGCTTCACTCGGTCTGGTGGATTTCGGTGTTTTCCAGAAATGTGAGAAAGAAAATGCCTGAGCACCGGCGTGGTTTGCAACAAGATTTCAAAAGTTTCTCGAGCACTTCAACCAGAGTTGATCGCAAACAGAAAACATCGCCTCATTGTGCGGTTATGATCGAATGCCAAATATTTTGGAGATGAAGTTAGTTCCCTAATCCTGCGTGGCATGTCTTATGAAATGAGGAAGGCCTTTCTTCATTGTGAGTCATTTCCAGAGATTGAATGTCTGAATGGAATCTCTCAATTGTTTGCCAGCCACATGGAAACATTTAAGAGAAGGGTACGATCATTACTGAAACCGCAGTTATTCAGCGGTGCCAACGTGATGTCACATCGCAAGATGTATTGGCCATGACGTTAGCAAGCACCCGATTCAAACCGCCCGAGCCAAATGTATATACCGTTGTTCACAAGTGGAAGCAAGACCGTCATAGTGGGTCCACTTCTACTGTGACCAAGAAATCTCCACTAAATCGCCATAATCCATCACGTGCGAGTGCGTGGCGCAAGAGATGAGAGCGATACGAGCGCCGTCGTCTTCATTTCGGGTGGTCCGAAGTGGGCGATAAATTCCCTTCCACTGTCGGCAGAGTGATTGTCGCCGGAAAATCTCAGCCAGATATGATGACCAGTGAGTGATCAGTATCTCGAGTGCACAGTTGTAAAAGTCTCGTTGGTGGGTGGCATATTGGTTTTGATCTCGCAGAATTCATCCCTTCCTGTGGTCAGCAACAGTGTGTAAATTATGCAAATTCTAGGAGATAAATAGGTGCAAATTCATCATTGGGTACTTTGTATAGTGAGTCGCAGTTGAAGTGTCCTTTAATTATCTAGATTAATTGTGTTTTGCGATCACAGCGGTAGATCACCACAAGGCTGGCGATACAAGAGTACAAATATACACTTGTGTGTGGTCTCCCCTCTGCATTCACACTGAGCCCTGGTCGAAACATTTCCACAAGTTCTTGCTCCTGAGCGACTGTTTCAAGCGAGCAGAAACAATATCGTTTGAATTTGGAGAGAAATGCAGGTAGTGGATGAGAATTGTGTCACAGTGTCACAGCTCCCGAGTTGGTGTGGAGGAGAAAAAGTTCACAGCTTGTTTCATCCCCGAGCGGCTTCAGAATTAAAACTCACTCCACGCGCGCTGAGCGGTTCAGGTTGGGAGTGACATGTGTCAGGCTGGACACGCAGCTTGACCCGCGCACCTGGAGCAGCTCGCGCGATGCACCTTTAGCCTCTTCTGACCAGCGGCTCACCGCAGCAAATCACCGAGCGGTGGGGCTCCGCAACCTTTGTTCTCCTCAGAAATCGATCTCGAGGAAACATCAACATTTTCTGCATCAATAATCAATCAAAACGCCCAGGGCATTGAATATGAATTTTAGCCAGAATGTGGCATGTGCTTCGCGTTAATTGATGTTGAATAGTTCCTCCTTCTGGACTCACGTTCAGACGCTGACATGTCGGGCAGACAGCAGACCTCCGGTGCCCCAGACATTCGAAAGGTTTGCTTGGTCAAATATCTTCGTGTCTTTCTGTTGAACTAACATCGGATATTTGCACTGAAATGCATGATATACCTGAAGAATTTAAACTTTTGATGGCACGTACTTTAAAAGCCCTTGAGATATGGATCGCACCTATCATTTGGTCATCTTTATCGTCTCGGGTACACCACTTGATCCCTGTGGACCAACTACATGCCCTGTGGCGCACTTTTGTAACTCTGTATAAGGTATTTTTGACAAATGTTTTCTTTGCCTTCAATAGCTGGACATTGTTGAGAGTTCATTATTTTCTCAAGACCACATTTCAATCTCAGTCGGTGACCACTCAACCCCGGTCTGGCTTCAGATCACCTCTGTCAAAGGACGTTAACAGGACGCTGACATGTGCAACATATTCTCCATATTTCTTTACCCATTGTGTATTTACACTCACAGGGGGGCCCAATTGCATGTGGTCATTTTATCATATTGGTGTCGGGCGAGGCGTTATGTGTGTGGTTTCTTCAGCGCCCGGACCTGCTGCATTGTGACATGTCACTGGAGTCAGAGGTCAGACCGGCCATTAGTGAGGGAAGAATAGACGGGTTCGCTGCCCGAGTCTGACCAGAAGCGCCGTGTGAGATCTGACCTGTAATACCCTTATAATTTGCCAACAACATCGCTTCATATTGTGGTGAGAAAATGAATCTTCTCCGTGTGAAACTCTGAACGCCTCAGACGGCGCTGTCGTTGGCGCTTTTGAGCCTGAGTCATCTTGGAATCAAGAGAACTCCGAAATGGGCCTGTGATTCTGGCTGCACCTGTGACTCTGAAATGCACTTTTGAGTGCAAAAATCCCCCCGTGACACTGAAATCCTGGTCATAACACAAATAAGAACGGAAGGGCCAAGACATGTCTGAACCGATGAAAAGACAACTGAATCTGCTGTTTATGGAATGTCAAGGTACTGAGCATTGTCTTTGGTTTCTTTTCTGGACAACCCAGAGTGAGCTCTGTGGCAGATATTTTTGCCTGGGGGAGAAGTCATAATGAAGGGGTAGGTCCGCTATTTGACAGGTCAGTTGTTGTATAGGAGGGGCACAAATTACCTGGTCACTGATCTCCACTGTTCGGTGCCACGGCCGATGTTTAAATTCATAACAAGGTCTGTGCACAAGGAATCAAGCATCTGCGCCGTGTGAAATCATAAAGCCTGCCAATTCTACAAAATCTAGATTCTGCAGTTTGTCACGTCACGTTTGTGAACCAGGATGAAGAAGTTTCCGTTTGACATTCTCCCCTTCTCACGGGCAAAATTACACAGTTTTTTTTGTTTTTTGTTTTTTTTGTGCATTCGGTGTCGAGGTTTTATTTTGCAAGATGGGGTTTGGCTACATTCTCAACAGAACGATTGTGTGCATATTGCATCTGTGGGATGTATCCGTGGGTTGTGTGCAATAATAATTTCCTCCTCCCCAAGATAATAGCGCCAAGTTACACAGACTGTCATTGTAACAGGTAGTTAGTGCGTGTGTTTCTTGGCATGGCTCAGGGGACCAGAGATCCTATCGACGCTAATGAAGTTCCAAGGAAAAAGATCCCATCTCGGGACACTTTTTGTATCTCGCAGACAAAGACATTTGGTAAACTGCGGTAATTGTCGATATTTCTCATTTTCGGTGCTTTTTCTCTCTGGTAATCGTCAGAGGTGTCTTGGCATGCAGACGTTTTTACAACTGCGGAAAAATATGTGAGAGAGAAGTATTTCAAGCACTGTATGGGAAAGTGAAGAGATTAAGATGGCCATTAAATTAGCACGTTCAGCATTCCACTTGATACCTGTTGAATTTTATTTGAGTCACGGTTCAGATGTTCACAAATTTATATGCTGTTGCTGAGACACGCCGGCCGAAGGCAGCAGCATTCTGAGGACAGGACATATATGGAGAGGAGACGCAGAGGTTGAAAGGTCGTCTCTGAGGAAGGTTGGCAATTAAATAGCAGATAGTGGCGATTTCAAGATTTCTGCTTACGTGACACAGCTAAATGTGATGGGCCACAGTGAAGACTCAATCAGGTGTGCCTTCTGCATTGTCTGTGTGTGTCAGGTCCAGATGAAGTGAGAAATTATCTCTGATGGAACCGCATTAGTCTCAGATTGATTGCATGATGTCTTAAATTCAGCAATTGCTTTTCAGCCACACAACCCCCAGTCTCATATTGCCCCCAACGTTGTTGCTGTCACTGAGAGTAAACAATGGTGTGGAATTCGATGTTCTGCCTTGCCACGGGGAAAAGTGACTCTGGGTGACCAAAAACTGGACTTTGCTCAGGGGTTTGCCGGCACAGAGTGTGATTGTGGCTCCTGGAGAGATTGTGGCATCTGAAGAGAAGAGGCAGTTTCTCACCTGAAAACCATTTTTGGAACCCGTCAAGTTTGACACGCTTTGGAAATGCTCGTCAGTCTTTCTTGCTTCAGAGTAAGATTTTCATGCGCAGTGCGAAATTTTTCAAAAGGGCATTCCCTTTTGCGTGGTCAAAAATCGTGTAGCAATTTGAGGTAATTTAGATGGCAAGACAAGATGTCTGTTGCCGAAAGTTAGAGATACCCAAAGATGAAAATTTTCATTCTTGTCGGCGAAGTACACGCTGGTCCAAAAGGTGAAAGGGTTATCTTCCAAGAAGTTAGATATGCATAAAAACCTTGCCAGAACTGTGCGGTTCAAGTTGAAAATAGCTTTGCGCGAACTGCGATCAGATCGTGTGTCACTTCCCCATTGCCATGATAAATTGGATCGGATAAAAATGTCAGTGGGAATTACTGACACCTCATCACCCCGAAATGCGAGGCTACAGTATCTCCCGTCCAGTCTCAGTGCAAATGAAACTTTAGAGTCACACTTTTACAACCGTTTGAGTTGGCAGATGTCTTGACGAGGGCCAAGTCTGTTCGGGCAGGTTCTTCTTCTCGAACAAAAGAGGCATCAAAAGTTGGTTGGCCTTGGTGCACTGGCGGGAGAAACGAGTCATTGTGAAGGTGCAGATCCGCGGAGAAGCGGTGCACTTGATCTGGTCCCAGGAAATAGCATTCGACTTTGTAGCAACTTTGTCTGGACTTTTATTGGGAAGGAATTTGGTTTTGTCCTGAAGTTCGGTACACCAAGGTGAAAGTACAAAACCCAAAAGTTCGCGCTCTGTCGTCCAATCTTTTGAGCCACTTCTGCGTACTTCGTGTGCAAAACACTAAAAAAGTCAACTGAAAAAGCGTCCTGAGGATGTTTTAACCGTTCTGTGTGAAGGAAGCCCTCAAAAAAGACTTGCGTGCACCAGTACTCGACATCGTGGGTGTCAGACGAGAGGCTTCCTTCCTTCCTTTCGTGTGTGTGTCTTCTTCACCTTTACTACATTTACTCGTATCTCTCTGTAGATCAACAAGATGGACACGAAGATGGACCAGATGCTGCTGTTGCTCAATCAGCTGATGACGGCGACGCAAATGTCTCGGGCGGCGGCGGCGGTGCTGCCGTCCCAGCAGCCGGCGGCGCTGACGCCGAGTCGCGACGCCGCCGCTACCGCCACCGTCACGTCACCCGTGCACCGGTACTCACACGAGGAGGAGGTATAGCAGAGGCTGACCTGACCGGCTTGTGTGGAAGTGAAATCTGCGAGTAAGTGTATATCATGTAGCTGCCCTGCCCCTCCCCCCCCCCGCTTCTGAAGATTTTGGCTTGCTTGAACATCAAATTCTGATCTTGACTGGGTGTTCCAGCACCAAAATCCGCACCTTTCAATGAAGTACCCGCTCTATTGTAACCGCAGGACTCGCGCTTGGACGCCGGTGGAATCCGCAGAGAGCAGGGGAAGCTTCGGGCCTCGATCCCTGCGTCAGTGCAGCGCGGTGACGGAACCTGGGACCCCAGAGGAGCTGCAGCCCGCGCGGACCACTGCAATCGCGGAGGAAGGGCAAAACGGTCGCCTGCTGCCAGTGTGAGAGGGTCGTCGATCTCTTTGCACCTGTGAATGTTAACGCATTCCGTAAAAAAATGTCTGAAACCAGAGACGGAGAAAGACTCCATGACAGGCATTGCTCACAATGCAGCCAGTCCTGTTCAAATGACTCGTGCACACTTGAGCTGAGAAGACTGATCTGCTACGCCACGCAGAGTGTGAAAAGGTTTTTAGAGAGACCTCAGGAACATACAGACGTCTTATGCCTGACACAATGGTGCGATTATCCAGCATATCTCTTGTACTTAATTCGTTTCACCTGAAGTAGCAAGAATAGACTGATCACACGAGCCCCAGTGAAGCCTGTTACTGTCGTGCTTGTGTTCGTGTAGGAGATTTTGGTGGGATAGTTTGCATTCGTTGACAGATATCGTCCCCGATTGTTCGTGTTTCTTCGATTGGTTGTGTCGAGAGTCTCACTCCCCCGCTTAATTTGTGATTTGTGTGTCACCGTCTTCTTGTTAAGTGTTCTTGTTGAGTGTCCAGGACCAACATCACCAGAGATAAGTCACTTGGTCCTTCCTCAGTGAACGGTTGAACCTCAACAATGCCTTGCAGGGACAGTAATCTTAAATTTTGAAAGCAAGACCGAATTCTGCTACTGCCAAATCATCTCTGTGATGCTGAGTCGATGACCAATGCATGTGTTCCACAAAGGGACATTTTCTCAAGTCTGCTGCGCTTGGAGTCCCTCCAAAGTTTGATTTGGAGTGGAAGCTACACATCTCGAAACTTCCGCCTTCACACTTTCATGCTTTTCACGAGGAAATTCTGAGGAGCCAAATAATCTTGAATGCTTTTGGTCTGTTCTCACAATTCTACGTCCGGGTGTTCTCAGTGACACCCAGCTCAGTGAAGTCTTCTGCAGGTACTCGCGTTTCTTCTGAACAACATCTGTCTGTTCCGCAGCCATCGCGCCGTCAGAACTTTGCACTGGATCTTGTTTGTTACTTGATGTGAAACTAGTCATGTACAAAATATCTCCCAGTTTCCTGTTGTTTCGTTCATCGGTCCCGCTCCGTCAGAATGACAACTTTCAGTTCTCTCTGATCTGAAAACAGAGGATTACCATTTCGATCTAAATAAGTTTCAAAAGCTTTTGTTTTGTGTCTGCAATGTGTGTGGTCAGAGGAGAATCTGAGGGTATACACATCATCACGATCTCGAAGGACGGAGTCGTCATTGGCGCTCTTGTTCTCGAGAAATCTAAACTGTGATGTCGTTGTCGTTGGGGAAGTTCAGAGAAAGGTGTGTAAATAATACTCAAATTGTAAATAAATTTGCAATGTCCGATTTGTCTGGCGTCGAAACTGAATGTTGAGCTCTCCCTTTCAGTTCAACGGAAAAATTTGTAAAACTATTTATTACCAATTGGAATAAAAAAGATGAAACACAAGCATTTTGACAAGAACCAGAAACTGCAGATCTTTCAGGTGTATCAAACTGCGCGCACGATAGGGAGCCGACGTCCAAAGAACGCGATGTTGAAGACAGAATCGCACAGATGAACGAAGAGAGACGCTCAGATGCCCACGACCACATTTCACACTTGTTCTGACGAGGAGGGAAGATGACGTGCAAATGGCCTGTTGAGAGATTACGATCAGCTTGTCCCTTGAACCTGCGGCCTCCTTGACCACTGCGTTTGCGTTGCAAATCAAAAAGCTGTGGGATACTTGTCACCTTTGTCCTCATCAGAAATTGATCTTGTCTGCAACCGTGAGATGCGACTGTATCTTCTGGATCTGCAGTGACGGATCATTAATCAAACCGCGTCAAAACCGTGGGCAGCGGGATCGAATCTATCAAAAGTTGTCAGTCCTGCGGAGATTTTGCTGCGTGTGCCTGGGAATTCTTAATCGATGTCCTTGAACTTTTCAAACAAATCGTAAAAAACATTTTTTTGTGGTGAATTTTTTTTTCTGAGTTGCCTGAAGGGCACTTCTGCTTTTGAGGACCGTTAAGTACTCCAAGGAATTTTGGACGTTTTGAACAGCAGGGGCGGCGATAACATGATACAAAAGCCGAGAAAAAAGTGAGTCCTTGACTTGTGTTATTGTTCTCACCAAGGTCGACAAACACGTGAACAAACAAGCGATAGATATCTGGTCAGTTTTGTGCACAGAAACGTTACTCTTTTGCACCGGACGCTCATACATTGTTGCGAGTACACAAAGGTACCTTTTCCCCGCCTTTCACTTTGTTCATCTCTGGCGTGATTTGTTCACAGTGAAAAGTTCACCTGACGCGTACAGACAGGGGTCTGTGGTGAATCTTTCCTGTTTCTCAAGAGAAAACACGCTTGGACGAAAAACACTCGTCTGGGTGTCAAACATACAGGCGACTCAGATTTTCCTGCAGCCATGCTTCCTTCTGTTTGTTTTTCCTGTCGCTTTTTTGGTCCCTCGCGATGATCATTTGATGTGATCAACCTGGAGGTGCCGCATCAGGAAGCGTAGTGACACAACAGATGCGCGCCGAGAGAGGCAGGAAGTTGGGTCAGAGGGCCCAGCACGCAGCGCGCGTCGCTCGCGTTTCTCGGATTTATTCCTGGATCCTGAACGGGAAGTGAAATGAAATCAAACGCGTCTGGAATAGATCACCCGGTGTCATCACAAGTGACAGCTTCATCCTCACGACATGGGAAGTGGATCTGATGTGCAAAATGAACTAGGGTATCGCTGAACTTGGGTCCAACTGTTCTGACAAAAAAGTAAAGCACGTAATTGGCTCAAAATTGGCAGGCTCAAATCCTTTACCTCCAAGATGTGTTACTTTCGATACATGAAAGCATACTTGATTCCAAACGCTGGTTAACCAAGTCACAGCGCGAGTCAAAAATGTGGTTTTGATGTATGGGGGCTCAACGTGGCTCTCAGACTGTCTTTGTCCCGCTGTTTCATCGCGTTCCACAATGGAAGCAGAAAATGCAATTTTCTGGCTCACCTAGAGAAAATAGACCGCCACCACGGCTCCGCAGGGGGTGGTGATGGCAGACGAACAACCCGCCACTGTGGCACTCGCGCCGCGCTCTGCCTCCAGGTGCGCGCTGCCGGGATCCAACTCGCAGGATTCAGTGAATGTTGAAGCTTGATGGCAGGACTTGATTGAACCTGCTTTTGTTGGCACTTCGGGTGCAGCCCCAGAGGAGGTGCCAGGAAGGTCAGAAACGCAATCAAGCAGCACAATCACTCCTGCTGCATGAATCGAAACACAATCGGCAGCTGCACACTGAACATTTCCCAGCAAACCACCATGCAGTTCCGTTGTAACCTTGGTCAACGCAGCATTCGCGTCGACTCGTCTGCCGATCTTCCAGCACATCGACAAGACCGATCCCACTGGATCAGAAGATCATGCGAAGTTGTTTTCATCTTCTTATCTCAGCGTTCTTCGAAATCACCCGCAGGGTCTGAAAGATGCGCAGCTGCGCGAAGTGTGACCCGGTGAAGGGACGGGCAGCAGACGCATACCTGTAATTCTGCTCGGATTTGATGGCGCGTTGGTAAACTCAGAACTCGGGTCAGTCAGTGGGGGTCATCTTGAAGTCTTCTCAATTTTGACCACCTACGGCCGCACATAAATTGTGGACAAAGGGACAAGTCACGATCGGGAGTTCTTTTTTCAAGTCGAGACCCTGAAAGATCATCCGGATCAACTTTCATTCCAAGAGGAATTTTCCTGCCGTGTTTTTGTAGACTCGGCGGCAGCCACCACCCACAGATGCGTCCATTTCTTGACTCGTGCCCTGGCTTTTTTCTGATAACGTTGTCTATTTTCATACTCAGAAACGATATGATCTGCGGCCACAGATGTTTTCATAGACCCTTGATCCTGGTCAGCCTGACGAATTTCGTGGCTGACCGTGTGGTCTGACATTGATGGAAACACGCGAATCCTTCCGAGTGAAAATTTTATCAACAGAGTCATTTCGCGGCCCAAGTGGCTGTCAGAGATGAGCTGCTAAATGGCGTGTCAGGTTTGACCTGTAGCAAGTGGATCGGATGGTGCACGAGACCTCGCTGCGCTTGACCAATGGTCATTGGGCAGGAAAATCATTGAACCGCAGGACACCTGTCATCCGGGTGCTCGCCACGAATCCATCATACTCGAACCGCGAACATTTTCCGGCTCAGCAATCACACTGAGTATCGTGGGTGGTGTTCGCGGGGAGGATTTGCACTGGGTAATGACCCCATGGGGAGCGGTGACAGAATTGTGTATTTGACGGTCGAAAATCTCTGGAAGCTGCTGTACTCAGGGACGAAGAACATTACGAGTGTCGTCCGTTACAATTCCCCACTGGCTGCTCGTTTGAGACAAACGGACGCGCAGCTTTTTTGGGAAGAAGGAATGAACCTTGCGTTTTGTCACCCAGAAGCAAATCCTTTGATGGAATCCTCTTTGAAAATCTGCTTTCTGTCACTGGTTTTCTCCAAAATCTGACAGGCCACCGCGTTTTTGGCTTGTGCTTCTGTTTGTGTGTTTGCTTTCATTTCGCCAAAGGATACCCGGGAGAAAAACATATCTGGCAGTCGTTTGTCGACTGAGGGGCAGTTTTTGTTGTCGTCACTTGACAAAAATCATCTGAAAAACAAGGTGGGCCGCATCAAGCTGTCACTGGATCTGCGCGGCGCCGCGATACGGAGTCTCGAGTGTCGCACGCCGAGGCTGCGTCCGCACCTTCCGAAAACAAACAGGAGATTTCCAACTGTCACACATATTTATTTTGAAGCCGACATGCTGCAGGCTGGCAATCCGCAGTTTTTTGTAATTGCTGACAAATTTGAGACATCAAAGCCAAAAATGATGAAGGGAGACAAGAAAGGTTGGTACCTGCAGCGGAAGTCATTCGATACGTGAGAAAAAGTTATTTGTCCTGACACCGATCAGAACCTCGAGAAAAGGCTTCGCGTTGTAAGATTCAGCTGCACACCGAAGAAAAAGTCGTATCAGGTTCCGTTTGCCACGGAAAAGTTTTGAGGTCGGACTGTATTCGTACTTGATTGGTCCATAAATTCACATGCCGAACAAAAGAACAGCAAAAATTGTTGTTTGTTCTGAAAAATACAAACACAGTGGGTGTTTTTGATATCTGACCAGGGTTCACCAACAAATGAATACCTTCGCTTTGTTTGCCAGCTTCTGCGCTTGTAGGACGCCTGACTGTGCGTGAACCCAATTGACTCAGAATTTAAACAAATTTTTGTTCGTGGCTCGGAATTCTATCAGAAATATTGATATTGATCAAACATCGGAATAAACACAGAATGATATTTCAGTGCATGTCATCAAAATAGATCAGTTTGCTTTGTGATTCGAGGAACTAAAGTGCATCGTCCCTGAAAATGAACTGTCTTGTTTCACTTCGTCAGCGTCGTGTGCCCTTTTGTCTGAAGAATTTTGAGTGTCTTTGTTGCTTACCGGTATCGTTTGCCGAATCTTTTTTCGCTTCATCCTTGCTTACAGACAGAAATTAATTTTCGAAACAGACCATTTGCTCGGTTGTTGCGTGTTTCCATCGGTGTCTTTTATCTCCAGCTCCAAAGAAGGCAGAACGTGTTCTGAGATGACATATTCGTCACGTCATGGAAAAATGTGCGTCTCTGTGCGTCAATCCGGATCATTGGTGCACCGAGTTTTGGTTCCTTGAATAGGACGTTTCTTGGCCCATTGTTTGTGTCATCAAAACTGTTTCTGAGTCATTGATCCGTTTTGGGAGGTGCATTCGGAATGAAAGGTGCATTTTCCGAAATACTCGTTCTGAATACGAGTCTGTCCTCCTGCGAGACGAATGCCATTTCAAGTTGACTTGTAAAAAGTCGCGGCAAGGCCTGTCCCGTTCGGAGTGGACTGAGTACAGTGTGGTGGGACCACACAGCTGAGCCTTGTGGGCGTGCTGATTTTGATCTCACGGTGTGCAAAACAAACTGGCCTCTGGGGTATCACAGGTATGGGTCTTGGCACAGGTAGGTTGTTGGGAAATGAACGTATCCAGAGAGCTCGGATAATGATGGGGTATGACGGTCATTTGACAGGTCAGTTGCTGTTGAGGGCGGAGAACAAATTTTCTGCTCACTAAGCTCAGGAGAAACATTCGGCGCTCTATCCATTCACAAAAACACAAAAATCCGCTCACCTGCTCTCCAGAGTGGATTGTCGGACATACACACAGGCATCCTTGTGTGTCGAACTGTGTAAAGCTTCTGTACATGTGCCTGGTTCTGTTTCTTTCTCGTGCTTGTCATCTCGTACACTTCACAGGTGATTTGAAATGTTCACATTTTCTCTGGGCTGTACAACACTGACCGAATCTGAGCGGAACATATCGTGCTGAGCCCGGCTGATCTTGATTGATCTTGTTGAGTTTGTGACAAAACGAAAGGGGGAAAGTTTCCATCCATCACCCAGATTAGATGCACAATGAATTTGAGGAATTGGTCTTTGGGATAGGGACATCCGACACCCACATCATCAAGATATTTGAGCAAAGGTGGATATGGCCAACAGCAGATCACATTAGGACACTATTAGCCAGTAGGTACACATTGTAATGAGGGTTATTTACAAAGGCCCACAGAGCCAGTGACTGATTTAAGACGGATAAACTTACATGGGAATCCGCTGGCGCTTTGACCAGGCCAATGAAACTAATTAACGTGCGTGGCGAGGGTTAAAGGCCGGAGCACAAAGGGTCACAAGGATCTCTTCACATCAGGTTTATATTCCCACAGGTTCCATTGTTGAGAGGTGCTGTAAATCAAAGTTAGGAATGCTCGACGTGATTTTCTTCATTGTCTCTTTCCTGCACAACCGTCAATAGTTTGCAACTGCTCAAGAATGTGTGTAAATGTACATGAGGGTTGCTACCAATTAGACAAACTATGTGGCATCCTTCTCTGTCCCTATATTCAAACGGCTCGAATCAGCTGCCTGGTATCGCACAGAGTGCCAGTGAAACATTTTCCCCTCAGATCAACTGTGTCAAATGGAATTTCAGATTTTGCTGCCAACTTTACGAAAGATGATCATGTGCGGAGGTGGATAAGAAGCGCGTCCAACTCGGTTTCTTATCTGCGCCACGCTGTCTGTGAGTTGTTCGCTTCCTGCGCTTTTTACCTCCGCATGTTGCACGCACGTCTGATCCTCGCAACACACAAAGACGCAAGTGTACTGGGCTGGGCGGACAGATAGACACATCATCTCCCACTTTTTGCAGGTGCGCAGAATTAGATTCTTGTTTCCTCTGAGAGATGTCTGAACGTTGAGTTATAAACGACCAGGGGGTCGAGGACTGTCGTTTGATTTATTGAGCTGGAGAAGTTGAGAAATCTGTTCACGATTACTGCAGACCTGTGGCCTTCCCAGCAACACAACAAATTTCAATCCTGGCACAATTAGCTGCAAATCGAGGATTTAATGCGCAAAAAAGTGACACAGGAAGGAAGTCGTTCTGTAACTGTTGCCAACAGGAAAATAATCGGCCTGGTTTGCGTGACTCCGGCTGGTTGTGACACGAACAGAAAATGCTGGTCGCAAATTTGAAGCAAATTAAAAGTAAGAATTCCAGTCAAAAATGGCCAAATTATCCCAATTTTCAGACTCCATGCTGGCCATTGTTTCTCCAGCATCCATTTCATGACACTTCCTGGAAGCACAAACATGCGGGAGCATTCCAGTGGGGAAAGTGGCCATGGTCAGTTGAAACCTGGACAATTAGTGCGTTTTGAATTTTTGCTCCAAAGGGAACCAAGCGAGTCTTCAAGAATAAATTGATGACACACGCTATGGCAAATTCATGACTTTTCGGTTTTGTCCGTACATCTTTCAAGCTGCTTGTCTGCTTGTTCGGTGAAAAAATAGATTTCCAAGCACGTGCGCACGTGTGTGTGCGATCACATCCAGCTTGAGCGGCAGCGCTGGGTGTTGTCTCACGAAGCGTGGGTGTGTTTGTGGGTGGACCCCCAGGTTATTTATCTTCTCTGTAGGGGTATCCTGTTGCCAGTTAACACATAACTGGCATACAGCGGGGAGTTCAATAAAACTTCTAGGAAGCGTCTAGACAGTGGCGGGGGCAGCTGCGAAGGGACAGCTCCCGTCCTGCAAAAAATTTACGATCGCTTTGAATGCACGCGACGTTTCCTTTGCAATGTTGTGTGAAACAGTCAGCAAGGCTTCTGTGGGACTGCTTACGAGCTACTGCAGAGGACATCAAAGACGGGCGTTGTCAGTGTCGAATTAACCGAGCTCAGTAATTCAAAGGTACTCACTCGGAACCCACGCTTGTAAAAGGATGATCTAAGGAGCGTCAACAGCTGCAGGCTGTTTGTTTACAAACACAAATGGTCCGAGTCAAAGAGCGGTGCGGAAAGACTAATTAAAAGTGAAGCCAACTCAGAGATTCTTATGAAGATTAAAGGGATGTCCAGTCACAGCTGGGAGTCTTCGAGGAATTGTCTTTTCAATTTCCTCCAGAATTTTGATTGCTTCGCCACAAACGCATTCGCAGATGAAACAGCATTGCAAGAAAGTGCACATCTGTTGAAAATATCTCAAGCTAAGTGGTCAGCGGCTCAGAAGGCGTATCTAATGTTGGGTCTGCAGCACAGATTAAAAGCACAGATAGGCAATCAAAATATTACCTGCAAGTGGACAGTCGTATCAGGTGACTTGGTCACAAGAACTTGAAATTGCTGCATACGTGATGAGTTTCTGCAAAGTAAAGAAAGAAGCTTTCCGTTTCTGCGCTTTTTCGTGATTTTCAGTGTTTTCCTCTGCGAAAGCACGAGTACCTTGTGGAAAACCTGGCATCGGCAGTGCGTCCACTTCAAGTTCGGCCGGCACCTCGAAATCTGAGTCGGTTTACAGTCATCAATGATCAGATCACAGGGAACGCCAAATGACCCACGCTACTTTGAAACGCCGAGAAATCTTCCTGGAAGCGATCCAGGTGGAGGACGCGGTATCCACAGCCGTATCACTCTCACATCTCGAACCGGCTGCGCGGGGCCTGAGTGTCACGGAGGCCGACCAGATGCCAGAGTTTGCAGAGCACATTTCGGATGATAAACATTGATCTATTAGTCGAGCGGTATTTTTTCGAGGCAAATAAACCAGATGCGATCGGCTTATCTTTGGTCTGGGTAATTTGTTGCAGTCTCAGGAAGGTGATTGAGTTTTTGACAGGACCCAGCTTTTCGTAATGGGAAAAAGTGACACATGGTCGCCGGCCTTGGGCATTAAAAAGCTTCTTTACGATCCCGAAGATCCCTTGAAGTTGCCTAATTTGTGCCAGATAAATATCAGTGTTGCGGTTTGTTGTGAGTTGTGCTCAGACGAACACTCAATTCACACAGCACCTTCGTCAATTTCAGGCCAAACAAAATTTGCAAACAATCTTTGTTTCCATATCAGAAAGTGACTGAGTTACAGGTTCGCAGTTCTGACAGAGAGGACGTTTCAGTTTTTCCTGACAGTTTTCCTCCAACGGAGGTGAAGTTGGAAAACGGCATGGGGTGGAAAGGCAATTTTGACGGGAAAAAGAGACAAAACTGCAATTGATCATTGTTCTGGTCTCGCGTGTGGTCCGCCAGGCGACCGCAGAGGGTTCTTGCGTGTGATCATCATTGCCGTGCACTTTCCTTTGCCAAGTTCAACTTCGTGTAATTGTTTTCAAGCACTTCAAGCTTACAGTTTCAACTGTACGTTGGGTGGTCTTGAAAGTTAAGAAATTTAAGCACCAAAATGTTTGTACAAGCCACACCAGACGACCGGCTAAAAGACTCTCTAATGGGGAAGGAATACGCTGGAATTGATATCACTTTCACCAATGTGGTGGAGTTTTTCAAAAAAAAAAAAGAGGAGAAAACATTTCCCACACTCAGTTACTTTCAATTCACACAAAACTTCGATATCCGTGGCATTTTTTTGTTCTGAACTTTCGGGCGGATTTTGTTCCACGCATTACCGAGGCACACACACGTGCGGACTTAGCGAGTATGCCAGGAAGGCAGAAACATTATTTTGGGCGGTTTTGTAATTTGTCATCAGGGCGATTTCAGCTGTGGAAGGATGCGAAGCGTCCATTTCTCGGCATGCAGGCCGAGGCCAACTTCAAAGCGACAGCAGCGCGACATCTGTCCAGCTGCACCCAGCTTCAAACCAACAACTGGCATGTCTTCAATCATCGATCAATTGAACTTCCCAACCTTTAATTTGAAGTCCATTCTTCCTCCCGCGCTGTCTCTTAGCATTTACGCAAGTCAGAGAACTTTGAGCGTCAATTGCACAGACAATTTCTCAACCAAAGTTGCAGCAGATGTTTTCTATCACTCGAACCAAAAATAGGGTAACGGCATTCTTTGGAGCTCAAACTTTTTTCAGGTTTCTCGATCAATTCCATTTCACACTCCCCCGTCCTCTCCCCCATCTGGACACAGATGATATGGGAGCAAAACGTTTGCACGAAAATTCGAGCAGAAACTTTTTTTGGTGGTGGAAGTTTCTGTTTTGTGCTGTACGGCTCAGGGATTGGTACTGTATCGCTTTGCACTGAACAGTTGCTGCCCGAAGACTGTCACTGTATCTTATGTAAATTTGCAGACGTAAACTCAGTGAATCTAAATGCAAGATGACACTTGAAAGCGCAATTAAACACGCAAAGTGACAAAACCTCTGGACTGGCACTGAATGCTACACTTGCAACAATGGTCAGTTGATACCCTATTTGCCAGAGTACACTAAGTACATACCCCACAAGCTCTCCCCTTGGGGGCATTGGTACGGATCTTGGGTGTCAGTGCGATAGAATTCCTCCAGCTTTCTTTGCTCAATTACAGGTTGAGTTTGTCTTTCATTTACCAAATCATATATCACACTGGGGCAATGTTTACTCTGGGACTAGTGACTTGCAACAGAGACATCGTCAATGGTCAGGAGATCGTCTTCGTCTCAATGCGTAGGAATGCAGGACTAACCCTCACTGCAAACAACTCAAACAATTCTGTGGGCGATGGAGGATAAATTATATTTTCGGTTCAGATTCTGATGTGTGTATTTTAGGTTTGGCACTCACTGTGACTTTACCTGATCGTTGTTGTTCGGAACCAGAGCACTCCGCCCGTATTATTTTCACTGATTTCAGAACATATTTCGTTTTCCTATCGCGGCCGGCGTACACGCACACACACGCACCATTTGTGCCACAGAACGTTGTCTGCGAACATGAAACGACACAGACGAACTTTTGGATTGAAATTCAGAACTACACTGAATCACAAGAGAAAGAAGCTCAAAATTCCTCCCACTGTATGAAAGTCGAATCTGCAAGAATCATGGACGTAGTGCCTTCGGGTTGTCAGATATCCAAGCAAAATGGTAAATCTAACACTTTTCAGTCACGATAAGACGGTAATATTACAATCTGGCTGACTGATAGGTGGATGTCGCATTTTATGAGTCCACATTCATCACTGGCCACTTACACCAGGACTGCACGGAGCAGACCTCGTCTGTTGTGAGTTACGAGTTCGGGATATCAAGTGCACGCTCTTTGTGAAGTTGAACTTTCGCTCTGGGAAGTTCGCTGTGTACGACACTTCCATTGCGTTCGTATCAAGAATTTTGCACAGAAAAAAGTTGTTCCAAACCACAAAAATCCATTCTCCCTGGAGATGGTGGGTTGAGAACACCCCCCCCCCTTCAAACCACTGCGTGTCTTGATAATCAACGGAAAGAAACAAATGTTCGGAAGAACGTGCACATAAACTTCACTAAGACCATTCTTATTCAATTAGAAAGTGTCCATAAATACATTTGAGTCACCCCAGAGAGTATTAGCATTTTATCAGGTGTTGACAATGAGCGGAGCCCGCGTCCAAGAGGCACCTCGGTGCGGCCTTTTTCTAAGATCTGAGAGTCCCAAACCCATAAATATATTTTCCATTAGGTTCAGGTTACAGGATTCTCTTCCTTTCTTGGCATCTTCCACGCAGGGATCGTGGGAAGACGCGAGCGCAGACGGAATGCGCTCTATAGAAATGGGTATGCACTGTGAGAAGGGCACTTTTTTCTTGAAATGTACAAATAAGGGACATTCGTACAACCTCTGTGGGAACGCGAACAAAGAGGGTTCCTTATTGATTCAAGAAATGTGTTCCTTGAAAGGGAGGAATTCAATTAGTCTTTCACAGCATAAAGTGGCGTTTTGTCCACTCTCAAATTGATTGCAGTCCCAATTCGCTTCTACAGAACAAGAAACAGGAATTTGTAACGTTGTTGTGAAAGAAGCTTCTAAGTCTTTTGTGTAAATATCCAGCAATAAAAAGCCATCAATTATTTTCAGAAACAAGAACCTTATCACTGTGAGGTCATTCAACTACGAGAAGGCGGACCACCATGTGAATTGTGAAATCAATGGGAAGCATTTCTCCGATTCTTTTCTTTCATCAGTTTGTACCTGGGAGGCCTCATACGTAACAGTGAAATTCAAAGGCTGAGTGCATTTCGTTACTCACCAGCCAGTACCTCTGTGCACACACACGTACACTGCCATGCGAAAGGCACTTCGCCCCCAGTGATGGAAATGCCAACCAGTGAAGTTCAAGATTCTCCTCGTACAATTCTGGACACAAAGGTTCGGCGTCTGTTTGAAAATATGACAAGCCTCTGATGGGAGCGTGCTTGAATGATTAATGACCGTGTTTAACCGTGAAAGAGGCGTCACCCCTGATCGGCTGTGAATGTGGCGCTCGTGTCACTGGTCAGATAATCCGGCGCTGCTGGAATCCGCACAAAGGAAAAGCTGACTGAAGTCAGGTTCGAGATAAACGACGGCAATTACAGCCTCGTGTACCCCCGAATTGGCCTGTTGCGTGATGCAATTTGCTGAAAGTTTTTTTTTTCCACTTTGGGGAAAAAAGAGATGCCCTTTGCTGTTTGGCACTCACTAACAGTGACACACATCCAGGGTTCCAGAGTGGCATTTTTCCCAATTACCTGGCGTCACAGGAATCAATCGGAATGTCGTGCAAGTACTCGCGTTGTACCTGTCAGTGTGTTGGTGTCATTCGGAAATTTCTGAAACCTGAAACCCGAAAACGAGCTTGGTGGTAAATCACACCAGAGATCTGTGCAGGGATTTTTTTTTTCAGCAGTTCACCACGTTCCTTGTCCTGTTGGATTTTTTCTCCAAAAATGCACGCTAAAGTTGCTTCCGATCCCCATTTGTCGGTTGCCACAAACATGAGTGAATCGTGTCACTTTGGGACTCGCCACACCCAACGTCCAACAATGCCCCTCAGTTTGTGGAGGACGAAACTTGCATCCGCTGAGACACCCCCCCCCCCTTTGTGAAGACACGAGGTGTGAAACAAAGGAGAAGGCCAGTGCAGAGGTAACGGTGTTCACCGAGTTTGTCAACCCAGCAGTTTATGACATAACCTACATCTGCCCAAATAATTCCACACCAAACAAAATTCGAGTCGGGCAAATGACAAGGGATAAAGGTCTCATGACACGGCTTAAAATGTTTCAGAATTTACGTGTTCAGAATTGTATTTTCTGAAATGCTGGGCGACTTACAAGCTAAGGTTGCGACCGGTGGATTCCTGTCTCAACAGAATAAAGGTGTCATTGGATAAAATATGGGGGTTGCAGATACGAGGATGTGCCTTTTTTATGCTTTAATTGGGAGAACCGCGTTTTGTTCTGAAAAAGAAGTGAGTGGCACTCAAGCAGCCAGCATCGCGTGACTGTCTTGTTTTTAGTGGAGATTTCAATACTGGGAGTCATTGCTGTCAGTTCGTGGGGCGTTTTCGATACCAGCAGAATCCCACCACCTGACAGTCAATTGCTGTCAACCGTTTTAGCATCAATGTGCAAACACTAATCTCTATTAAAATAATTCCATCACGCGTCCTTTTGTCAAGGGATGACATTCGCCGCACGTGATGGTAGTGTACGAGTGGAAGCCAGTAAAACAAGAATGTGAAAAGTGACTGCATCCATCAAACGGACATCAATTCGTGCCGTCGCAAGTCAGTCGAGAGATAGCGTTTTGTGTGTGTGTGTGGATGACAAGGACTCGTCATTTGCGAGTTTGTCGTTGCAGGGTGTCCCCGAACAAAGGCTTGGTGCAAGTTGCGCTCAACTCGAGCGCTGCCATGGCAGGCTCCGGGGAACGTGCCTTCCTTCCAGGAAGCTTGGCTTTGATTTCCGGAGCGGAAGGAAGAGTCCGGGTCTTGTGCAGCCTGGAGGACACAAGACTCTCGGGGCTGCTCTCTGCGTGACATTCACCTGCGCCGCTTTACGTAACGCGCAGCAACGCGTCAGCTGTCCCTTCCTGTGCAACAGTTCCCCACGCCAAGTCTCCACCCCCGCCCAGAATGAAGCCACAAATGGCTTGGCTTCAGTTGCAAAGTTGCCAGACAGATCTCAGACCAAGCACTTGTCGGGCTTTACGTTCAGCTCACGAACGTCTGCCACATCTTTCGTGCGTGTGCTGGTATTTAGCAAAAAGCGCAGGCGGAGGCTCAATGCTTCACATCAAAAGCGTGTGCTTCTCATATCAATTGAAACAAAATATTTGATTTCAGCTTCTATTCTCATATTTCAAGGCTGATATCATAGCGATAATAGTTGCTGCTTTCAAGTCAACATAAGAAGTGCAGGACACTTTCGTTTGCACCCGTGAAAAGGTCAACAGTTGGCGAAGCTTGTCGTTTGACCTGTCCACTTACCTTTGATCTTTCTCAGAGGCAAAGTTTGAATACATACTCTTCGTCCAGTGAAGAAGTCCGTCATTTTGTCCACTTGAATTCATAATCATAAGCCATATCAAATTCCGTAGCCCGTGGGACCACATAGAATTTGTCCACTTTGTACAGATAGGAAAACACATTGCTTCCCATCAGGGGGTTGTTTGCACGAGTTATTAAATGGGAGCTGTGAAGAATCGGTGACAGTTCTTCGCTCTAATCTCTTTCAACATTTCACAGTAATTGACAGGGTTCATAGCCAGGAACCTGAGAAGAACCCGATCATTTGTTTGATAAAAATCTTTTCATTTTAGTCCCATAGAAACTGCAATTATAAGCCTCTTTTATTTTGATCACACTGGTGGTTGACTTTGTGACCTTCCTTTGTGTACGAGGGGAACTCCACAATACTCCGATTGCAGTCCATTTTAACCCAGTTTGAATGATCAGATATTTTTTGAAATTGAAGTCGTGGACACTCGAGACATCAAGCTTTTATTGTTCCAGTTCTATGTTCATTCTTCTCATTTGCAAAAATCCAGAAGAAAGCGCTCAGAACATTGTCTTCATTTCCGCGGTCGATCGGAGTGTTGTGGAGTTCCCCTTGTAGAAATATTGGTGAAAATCGGCTCCGTTGAACATCGCCACCAACTGTAGACTCTCGCAGGACAGTACAGTCAGGGGAGTGTGAGCAGAGCGAAATCGTCGATCACGCTGAAATGTTTGAGTTTCGAGTGATAGACGACTCTTTTGACTTTTACTAACTTCTCAAAGACTGCTGAACTTTGCTGCTGCAACACGCTTTTCGGGCACAATTCGAACCTCCACACCTGGCTTTGAGTAGACACACGCACAAAGCGCTGTATCAAGATGTTGCAGGCGCAAATGACGTGCAATAAAGTCAATTAAGCACCCAACAATGGATTTGTAACATATTGGCTCAATTGCAAATTGTCCGAGGCCTGGAGGACAGCACATGTCAAAATCCACACAGTTGTTTGTCTTCTTTCTGACGCTGGAGGTCAGGTCATAAAATTGACATCGACGCGTGGCTTGTTGTGGAAGGCAAAGTGCTGCAGAAGAGGCGTCTGTTTTCCTTTTGTCCAGGCTCTCGCGTGTTTGCATGCAAACCGAGGTTCGGCTGGTGTCCGCCAGAACGAATACTGATCGCGCACCCCCGAAAACAGCAACGTTTGTGGATCGTATGACACTGACCAATCCAAAGTTCATTGCCGCACTTTCTTTTGTCTCGAGCCTGTAGGAAAGGTCACCTTGAACATTTCAATCATTTCCAACCAAATAGCGGGCGAGAGTTGCACAGATCAGGCAACTCAACGTCCTGCATAATTCTGCAGCTCTTCAAAAGACATCAAAGCCCCACTAGGTCCGAGATTGATGCTTCTGCGTGGTGACTTCTCATCTGCTCACACTTTGATACTTTATGTTTAATGCTTCATACATGACCGGTTCACGAAGCAGTGTGAATGGGGGACAACCACTCATCCACCTGGAAACTTTCGGCAGAAATAGCGAGTGTTTCTGATTTCATTCGCCATACGTGCTCGTTCTTCAACTCTCACGTACCCATTGTTCAGTCTTTCTGAAGCGAGGCGTCCCGCTCACTCAGGATTTCAATATCTGCAAAGCACTCAGTCGGAATAATACAAAGTGAACACACAAAGACACCGAAAATAAATTGATTACTGCTGCTGAGATTTTATGTTCTAATTGCGATAAGGGAATGCGAAATTATTTGACCAGGCGGGTCACACATGGCGGAATCTGCCCTTCAAAGGCTCCGATCTGGTAATTATGCTGGATTATGCTCACTCTTCGATGAAGAAAGCACCCATGCACAATCCACCCCAAACATTTGGCTTGTACAGGGCCGTTAGCTAAATGTTAGCCACACAAGGCTTCTAAATAGATTATTTGCATGCGGTCATTGTGCAGTCTCACAGAAGTGATGTAACTGAAAGAAACTAAGCCCACGGATACATATTGGCCGTGAGCGCCGCTCATTCACCTGGTCCTCGACCTGGAGGCGACGCAGATCGCATCTGTTTGATGTAATTGTGCT
>JAAUXT010077122.1_pt1 | contig 35791 bp, 40 predicted proteins | sample 7278171 | NCBI WGS metagenome assembly JAAUXT01 (sample SAMN14350112, study PRJNA611818) | marine sediment metagenome | isolation source: surface marine sediment (1.8m) | place: French Polynesia: Moorea | collected 2018-08 | reverse complement strand
GTGCCCAGCTTAGGATAGTGGCTCCATCTAGGGTAATGATATGATTGGCTGTGGCTATGCTGTGGCTGTGGCAGTACTTAGGGGGTGGTCATGGTAAATATATATAACAGTTCCAAAAGTATACCGGTAACCAAACCAAATCCATGTACCGTCCACGCTTGGTGAATGGCCAAACGTGAGGGCCCCTTTGATAGCCAGGTAAGCCTGCGGTGGAGCTGAATCTATCACATGGCCCGCACCTCCACACTCCCACTTCCATGGTGGAAGCCAAAAACTCTCCTCCACCAAAAATCTCATTCAAATGTGCGCGCTTTTGAGACAACACACACACAACATTTCCAAATGTCCCTCTGCATCAGATCAAGTCCATGGCCTCCTTCTGCAGTATGAACTGGGCGTGTACGGAGTTGGGGTCCACGGTGTCGGTGAGCATGACGTTCCCGTTATTCCGCACCCCGAGGTAATGTCCCGGCTGCGCGAACGACTCGAGTACGATGTACCCGTCCTCGTTCTGCAGGAGGCGGAACATGGAGTGCGCGTCTCCAGTTCCCTGGAAACAAGATCCAAAATGCGTTCACAACAGAAGGAAAGAAAGGATCGGGGTTGTTGTGGAATGCTCTGCTGAGGCAAACGTAGACTACACCATTTCTCTTTGCACACACACGAGTTTGTTGTTCGTTCCCTGAGTTTTTGGGGCATCTGGTTCTTGACAACCAGACGGAAAGGTTTGTTGCATCATCTGTTTTGACACACCAGCTTTGGTTGAAGAAGGATGATTTGGACAAATTTTCCGTGACAACAAACCAGAACGTGGCGTTGGTATGCCAGATTCTTTTCAAGCCCAGTGTTCCCTTCGCTCAGCCTCATCAGCCTTCGATCCCGGAGTCCCAGGGTTCACCCCCTGCATGCAATGACTGTGCTCACCATTCCGGTGATGGAAGTTCGTTTCACCCCGAGGTGGAACTGCGGGTTCGTCGAGCTTTGAAACAGGACAATGTTCTCTCGTTCGTCCAACACCAACATCTGGAACGCACCTGAAAAACACGACAGGCTTCACAAGGTGGCTCTTCATAAACTTACGATTTCCGCCAACAAGACCTGAAGGTTGGGTACCAGGACAGGCTGACCAAATTGAATTGCGCGCACAAAGAACAGTGCCATGTTGAGTGGGTTGTCTGCCAGTCTCCTGAATATTGCAAAGAAAGTCTGCAAAAAATGCCCGCAAAACACATTGTGCAACCTGGGAGTTTGCCCCTCCCCACCAAGGTCGAGGTTACACTGCGTGACCTCGATCATGACTCCACCAGAGGGCGAGTGCGAGTTTCACTGATACCTCTGGGTCCGAAGACGCCCCTGGCGTACGGCATGGCGCCGACCTGCAGAATCTGGACGTAGCGTCCGCTGGCGCGCGACCACAGCCGGACGGAAAAGGACGGAACGAGCCGACCATCCCCGACGCGAACCGGCGAGTTCAGCTTGGATCGCTTCAAGTCCTGGATCTCCTCAAGACGCAGGCTGCAGACCTGTGTGAAGCCGAGCACGTCCTCGTTCGGCTCGCATAGATCCATCGGCTGCACGAAGTAGCGCCCGAGCTGAGAACGAGGCGACGCCGCTGTCGACAGGTACGACGCCGAGCGACGGCGATGCTTCGGACTCGGGTGCGGGCTCGTCCGCGGCGCGTCCTCGTACGGGTCTTTAGCCACGGAGGAGTCTATGGCTCTGAGTAATTGCAACGCCATGGCCGTGGAAAGGTCTTTTGCACGAGGATCGCTTGGCGTTCTGCTGCGTCACTTTTGCCGGGTGTTTGTTGTTTTTCTAGGCAGGCCTCCTGTCGCGTGGCCCGAAAATTGTCTTTCTCCTGTTTTTTTTCTTTCAATCCTGTTGCACTTGCACAAGGTTGTTCCTGTGCGAGAGATGGCAAGAACTTCCTTGATCACTCGATGCGCCTCACGCAATGCAGGTCATGCGGGTTCCTGTCACGTCCAGCGAGAATCTGAAAATATACGTGAAAAACGACAAACATGGCATGATGAGTCACAAAACACCAGCTGCTTGAAGTTCCGCGAGTTTAGCTTTGTTTGTTCTGGAATCCCACACAGCCCGAAGAGCAGAGAACAACCAAACGGCACCTGACCACAATAGAGTCTAGTTTTACATTGAGTGATGCGCGGTCGTTTTTTCGCGTTGAAAATCCCACAATTGGGTTCAATTTTTTTTGACGCCGACGTCAAGAAAACGACTGCGCGTCACCCAATGTCACAACTACCCATGTTCAACGACAACAATGCACACACACAACTGTGCAACGTACCTATCACATCAATACAACTCCACCCACAACGGGGCGTGTTCCTAGATAAAGCTCACCTTGGTGCTACGCGTATGTCTCACCCGTGCAAAACTCTCATATCTTTTCCAGTCTTGCTGAGTCCAACTTGTCAAAGTAGCGTCCAGGAAGGACCTTGATTCTGTATTTGGGTTGCACGCAACATAAACACTCGGACAGTACGATTTGAATGTGCACTGTTCAAATGTCCTAATTTGGCATGATGTAGTGCACCAGATTTGGAGCGGAACGTCAGTGCACGTGGTTGTCACTCAAACACGAACTGCGATGTTTTCAGCAAAGGCTGCGCACGTGAAAACCGCCAAATGTGGTGTCGCTTTTTTCAGTGATCCAGAGTCGGTTCCGTCACTGCAAAGGAAAATGTTTGTTGAATCGTGCCCCGGATCTGTGGCAGATCCCGATTGGGGTTTAGTTGGGGTTTAGGGGTGCATAACGTTGTCCTGACTTCAGGAGAAACCCAGATGAAAACGGGGTTGGAAGAAAGAAAAATCCATGGCAGGGTTCACCCGCAAAAGTTGAGCCCTCAGCGTCCGCTTCAACTTCAGGGGAAGATGGAGGGGTACGCTTGCGCTCAGAACTCCTCCCGTGAGACTCCCGCCAATGGGGTGCCGCAAGCCCAAGATTTTCTACAAACCCTCTCAAAAAGTTGAAATTGAGCCCCTTCCGCAGAGTTACTCACAACCCGCCCAGTCAGTAAATCCTGGATCAACCCTGACAGCGTGTTGCGCGGAAATTAAATGGCTGATCAGTGATCAAGCGGACACGTTGTGGGCACGCAGCCAGCACAACTTTGCTGTCAATTCCACTGTGGCAGGAAGGACCACAAGTTGTGAACTCCAGGGGCAGACCAAGGATCTCGCCTGGACGGGCGTGAGAAATTTTGACATGAAAAAGGAAACTGGCGGCACACAAACGCGGGGTGGGAGTGGCTGCAAAACTTCACCCAGGATCAAGAGGCTTGGCCCCTGGGAACCCTTGGATCGGCCCTTAACAGTTGGCAGGTCTCGTAAGTGTCAGAAATCACTCAATTCGCTACAGCAAACACTCAGGCAGAAATTGGCCCGACACTGGAAGAGTTCCTAGCTCAGAAAACCTTGAAGAACAATTTTCACAAAAGGCACGAAGTCAACGCGAAAAAACAGAAAATTTTGCAGCGTGTTCTTCAGGGGCTCTTCACGCGACACGCATCAACGCCCCGAACTGCAGCGATTGTCATGACCACCGTGAACATGTTGATCGCGAACCGCGCGATTTGAAAGCGGGCCGGCGACCGTGCGACTTCGCACATTGAGCACTGAGGGAGCCTTGATTTGCCGCTGAACCACGAGCCTTGGTCAGAGACGATTTCCCCGGAAGTTCTGGTTTGCTCTTCATGCATGGGACAAGCGCGGCTGTCTTAAACATGTTGATCGCGAACCGAGCAATTTGAGTGCGAAGCGAAACGGCCGCTGCCTCGTATGGGGGAGCCCAAGTTTGCCGCTGAACCACGAGCTTCAGGCTCAGACCAATTCCTCCGGAAGTTCCCGTACCATGATAAAATTATCGTATGAAACCTCAGGGCTTTTTCTCAATTCGTGTGCCTGCTGTGTAGAAAAACAGCATCATCGTGTCAACAAACTTCATTGTCAAAAAAAAAAAACAAAAAAAAAAAACGATTGAATTTTAAATCAAAACTTTGTGCAGTCGGTCTTCGTGCGATTGTCATGATCTTGAACATGTTTATCGCGAACCGCGCGATTTGACCCAAACGGCTGCTGAGCGATTTTGCACATTGAGCGCCGAGGGAGCTTTGATTTGCCGCTGAACCACGAGCCTCAGGCTCAGACCAAGTCCCCCGGAAGTTCCGGCGCCGTGACTAAACTATTTCTTGGGACCTTAGTTCTTTTTCCAATATTCGTGTAGCTGTGTCGAAAAACAGTGTCGTTGTGCCAATTAACTTGATCAGCAAAGAAAACTCAAAAATGATTGAATTTCATATCAAAACTGTGTGCATCGGTCTTGCACGTTTTGTGTCTTTCACACTTGCGATTGTCATGATCATCGTTGACATGTTGATCGCGAACTGCGCGATTTGACTGCGAAGCGAAACGGACGCTGCGCTGAGGGAGCCCAAGTTTGCCGCTGAACCACGAGCCTCAGGCCCAGGCCCAGTCCCCCGGAAGTTCCGGTGTGGCAACAAAATAATCGTTTGGGACGTCAATTTATCAAAATCCACAATGAAGAACAGTGTTCTCGTCTCTCAACAAACTTGACTGGACCAAGGCCAAAGAAAACGCCAAAAAAGATTGAATTTCAAATCCGCCTTGCGTTCTTGTTTTGTTCACACGCGCGAGGTTCGTTCACCAAAGGCACACCCACCACACGAGCTTTGGAGTCAGTTCATCACACCAATTTGGCAGGACCAACTGCACACCCAACTGTTTTGTTGACATATCATTGCACCACAAGGTTTCAAAATTTGTCACAATGGTTGTTTCTCTGGTCCTTTCAACAAAAAAGATACTTTCGTGGACAGACCACGATGTTGAACCTGAACTGAGCAGTTTGACAGTTGTAAGCGGCGGCTGCACAACTTGTGCTGAAGGAGCCGAAGTTTGCCGCTGAACCACGAGCCTCGGGCCTGGACGATTCTCCCGGAAGTTGAATTGAACATGTTGATCTCGAACCGCCAGATTTGAGTGAGCGAGCCAGACACTTCGGCGGAACCTCAATTTGCCGCTGAACCATGAGCCTCAGGCCAGACATTTCTCCCCCGGAAGTTTCACAAGACATGTTGAACGCAAAATGCGCTTGATTGCAGAGGCAAAGTTTTTGAACATGTTGAACTCGAACTGCACTGAAGGAGGCATCGAAACAGAAAGTTGGGCAGAGCCCGAATTTGCCGCTGAACCACGAGCCTCGGGCCGAGACGATTCTCCCGGAAGTTTCACTTCGATCAACATGCTGAACTCAAAAGTTGCCCTCGTGCAATTCGAGTGCGCCAAAATGCCTTTTGAGGAGGGAACCCAAATTTTCCGCTTGACCTCGAGCCTCAGGCAGAAATGATTCTCTCGGAAGTTCCGGTTGTCTGGGAAAAGTGCGGCTGATAAGAGGTACTGTACATCAGGAGAGGTTTTGGTTCAATTTGAACATCAGTGCACTGAAGTAAACAACACGACAAACAATACAACACAAGAAATATCCGAAATTGACGCATGAAATTTGATTGTCAGAAATGTTCGTTTTTGTCATGCTGCGCGGCGGAAAGCGAGGCGCGTGATATGAGGTGGAAACGCGGTGCGGTGGGAGCCTTGGTTCGCCGCTGAACCACGAGCCACAGGCCGGGACGATTCTCCCGGAAGTTCCCCACAGCACCTGCCTTGGCTAGAGTTGATACAGAACGTGTCCTCCTCCAGACAAAACTTTGATCTGTCTTCTGTCGTTGAGGTTCATACTTGCCATCCATTTTGCTTTTGTTGGTCTTGTTCTTTGAAACGACCTTACTGTTGGATCGTTATGTGTGGGTCCAAGGGGTCCTTGTTCGGTGGGGATCTCACCGAAAAGTCACCCTCCACTTTGGTGCTGCAGGTCCAAAATGGTTTTGTGCTTTGTTCTTGTTAAGTTTACAAAATTAACTGGATTCAGCCTCCCCCCGCATTCAAACTCCACCTGAGATTGTGGACCTTCTGTCTAGGTACTTGATTTTTTGATTTATTGACCTGTTCAGACCATGGGCCAGGATTGGGCTGCTGTTCCCCGATCCTGATTGTTGGATTTACCAGATCACTGCTCCACTGTTTGGAATGTGGAAATGTCTCTTTGTGGGTGCAGTATCACCAGAAAATGTTTTGGAAGGCGGGGCTGAAATGATGTGTTGAAAACAACTCAAATCCATTCGAATAAGTTTATCCTTTTACACCTGAGTTGACGCAACTTGGTGAACGAGTGCCTGATATGGATGCAAAGAGGACTGCAAGTTGATATTTCAGTCTTTGTGCGCATCAGATACCTGCAAATTGGCAACTTCCGGGAGAATCGTCTTGGCCCGAGGCTCGTGGTTCAGCGGCAAAAAAGGGCTCGTTAAGCGACCGTTCTGCAAATCTCGCGGTTCGCGATCAACATGTTCACGATGAGCACGGTAATCGTGCCGTGGCGTCAAGGCGAAGGGTCGCGTTCAACATGTTTCGTGCACCGGAAGTGAGAGAGAATCGTCTTCGGCCCGAGGCTCGTGGTTCAGCGGCAAATCGAGGCTCCCTCAGCGCAGTTGCCGTTCCGCTGTCAAATTGCGTGGTTCGCGTTCAACATGTTCAATTCACCGGAAGTGAGGAGAATCATCTCGGCCTGAGGCTCGTGGTTCAGCGGCAAATCAAGGCGCTGTTCGATTCAGGCATTCAAGACGAGCATCCAGATGCTGGAAAATCTAGATTTGTTGCTCAAGATTTCCATGTGAAAAGAACAGCAGGGCATCTGGAACTGTTTTGCAAATGGTTTCTTCATTTAAGTTCAAATTCCCCTAGCAATGTCAAAGGTATGACATATTCTTCATAAATACAAGGCTGTAAACTTATTTTTTGATTCATTTTGAAGATTTATTATTTTTTGAAGTGAGAAGTAAAGAATTCTCAATTGGATGTTTGGACAACAACCCTTTTCATTTTGGGTTGCCTGGTGGAGTGCCTGGATGTTTGGGTGGTTGTGAAAAGAACAGAAATTTGTTGGCACCCAAAGAAGTACAGATGCATGGGTGGCTGAATCGAACAGCGCCTAAGGGTACCATGGGGCAGCGGACATTTCACTGTCAAATTGCGTGGTTCACGATCAACATGTTCAATTCACCGGACGTGAAGGAGAATCATCGCGGCCTGAGCCTCGTACGAGGTTGTATCCAACCAATAGGGGTTTTCACATTGGTGACGCGCGGTTGGGCGGCATCAGAATTTTTGACGCGTGCGTCAAAAGTCAACATGACGCCCAATGGAGAGCATCAAAGAATCGGTCCAGACCGATCACAGACTTTTTGACGCGCGCATCAAAATTTTGTCGCCGCGTCACCAATGTGAAAACCCCTATTGTAAGAATTATCATGTTCACGATTGGCCTGGAAGGACACGGGTGGTTGATTCGAGACAACTGATTCCTTTCACATTCTCAGTGCAGACTGGCCAATTGGCTTCACCTATGAACATGACAATTCTTAGAATCGTTGGATAGAACCTCGTAGTTCAGCGGCAAATCAAGGCTCCCTCAGCGCAGCGGCGGTTTCGCTGCTGACCGCGCGATTCGCGGTCAACATGTTCACGATGATCATGGTCGTCGCGTCGTCGGGCTGCGCGTGCCGTGCGTTGTGGGCTGCGAGGCGTGACCATTGCGATGGTCGCACTCAACATGCCTCAGTGTTCGGAAATGAGGGAGAATCGTCTCAGTCGGAGGCTTGTGGTTCAGCTGCAAAGGTTGTTTTCTCTTCCAACTTCTGTATTTCAAGCCCTCGCGCACTCTTGGGAGTTTTGAGGTGGAGTGTGTGGCGTACGAGCATTTCGCATTCAGCATGTTCAACTCAACTTCCGAAAGAATCGTCTGGGCCTGAGGCTCGTGGTTCAGCTGCAAAGGTTACAGGCTCTGTCTGACTCGGTGCACGGCTCACTCACATCATCGCCGATGTGTTTTTGTTTTTGTTCAATTTCTTCGGTCGTCTTGGCTCGCCACGCGCTCAACTTTATGGTGGGAAAAAGTTTGGTGTTTTTTCGCCGCGAGGTGGCGGGACCGGAGCAGTGGACCAAATGGCGATTGGGATGCACGTCGTGAGAAGCTAGGGCAAAATTTTGTCCTCACTATGCGGTTATACAGGACCAGTGGACTTTTAGAGTAGACCATGGCGATTCTACACTCATGCTGTTGCTGGAGCAATGTGAGGACTGGAAGCATAGCGGCTGGAATCTACAGTCTGGTGAGTGACTCAAAATAAACTTCGTCGAAAGTTTTCTGCTGTGGAGAGTTGAAATGTTTCGAGTGTTTTTGCGTGACACGCTTTGTGTTGGCTTTCAGGATTTATGTGTTTGTTCAGCAGCTGTTTCAACGCGATTTTGGTTACGAATTTGTGAATGCATGAATGCCGGAAAACAGAAATCAATGCTGTCGTCCGAAGTGAATTTGACCATTGGCTGGAATGTCCAGTCTGACCACGCATGGTGGCAGGTGGCAAAACTAAGTCTGTTGGGAGACCGAAACAGACAGGTTTCTGTCGATATTTCTGGCAACACGACCAAGTTATGGTCCTCAGAAGGTTTTCTTTTTTCTTCGTCCACTGCAGTGGGCGATCCATGATTTGGTCAAGGGGTAGGGTGACTTCAACTTTGAACAAATTATTCGGTTATGTATGGGGGGGGGGTGGCTTCAACTTTCAACAATTTTTGCTGTGAAAACGGAAATTTATGCACTGCAAGTCATATTGACAAACAGCGCAAGGCGTTGAGTACAGTTTCTCGGTGTCGCGGTGGGAAGTGGACCCCCCCCCCCTCTGGATCAGCCCCCAGATAGTTTGGGTGGAAATTGTCATTTGCTGTCCCGTGAGCGAGTTTCTGAAATTTACACGTGGAAATCAAGATGGGACCTGAACATCTCACCGCGTTCACCGTTGCAGTGAGAATTGACAAGCGACGACCGGTTTGAAATGACGCCTCTGCAGCTCAAAGCGGTTGTAGCGTGTTCGATTGACAGGTGTGTCCGTTTGGCACGAGCCAAAAGAACACGCAAGCAAATCGTGCGCGTTACACCTGGCTTTGTGCACATTTTCAGATTCTGTCCCTGGTGAACGGGGTACTGATCGGGTATCACATGGTAGAGCTGACAGCAGACTTCCAGTCCAACAGAGAGAACCAGCACGAGTTCATCCGACATGTGCAGGAAAGTGAGTTAAAAACCAGCCAGAAATCTTGCACTCAATAACAAATCCTGTCACAAACATTTGCAGACGAAATCAATTTGAAAGTTGTGTGGGTTGTTGTGCAGAAGCGCGTGGGCCCGACGTTGGAAATTTGATGCAGACAAAACATTTTTCTCTCGGGATCGGAGATCGGGTCCCCAGGGTCCACGTTTAGATCGGTCCCAAGGTGGAATCGAAGTGTATATACCTGAATCACTCACATTGAGTTGCGCTGTTTGTTTCAGTGACGTTCGGTTGGTTCGTGTCGACGCTGGTCGTGTGTTTCCTCATGTTCGTCGCGTCCGTCGTTCTTATCATCGGCATTCACAGGGTGAGGAATCCACAGGGTTCGGGATCCTCAGGGTGAGGGATCCTCAGGGCGGGGGATCCACAGGGTGAGTGACCAAGGGGGTGAGGCTCGACAATGTGAGCGATCTACAGGGTGATTGAGCCACAGGGTGAGGGATTCTCAGGGTGAGTGATCTGCAGGGTGAGTGTCCCACAGGGTGAGTGAGCCACAGGGTGAGTGAGCCACAGGGTAAGTGTCACACAGGGTGAGTGAGCCACAGGGTGAGTGTCACACAGGGTGAGTGAGCCACAGGGTGAGTGGGCCACAGGGTGAGGGATTCTCAGGGTGAGTGTCCCACAGGGTGAGTGAGCCACAGGGTAAGTGTCACACAGGGTGAGTGAGCCACAGGGTGAGTGTCACACAGGGTGAGTGATGCACAGGGTGAGTGGGCCACAGGGTGAGGGATTCTCAGGGTGAGTGTCACACAGGGTGAGTGAGCCACAGGGTGAGGGATTCTCAGGGTGAGTGATGCACAGGGTGAGTGACCCACAGGGTGAGTGACCCACAGGGTGAGTGGTTCACATAGATCTAGTGAGTACAGCACAGGGTGAGTTGTATACAGGGTGATGGACGTGTTAACAGCGATAGAGTCCACTATCGTGTTCGTGTTCGATTGGAGGGGTGGGGCTGCCTGCAAAGTTGCAAAGGCACTGTGTGGTGCGCATTTGTTCACCGTGAAAGCATTTCGGACGCCGAGCATTGCACGACGACCGCAACTATTCGCACGCTTGCATTCTTGTTCCCACTGCTTCAGTCGGCAAACACCTTGTTTTTCACCTGCTGGTCTGACGTGCACAAGAAATTGACCGCTTTGCTCGAAGTTCACCCATTATTCCAAAAGAGGCCAGCCGATCCTGTTTCTTCGCTTTGCAAGGGCTTCATTCAAGGTAATTTGTTTCCAAGAAGTGATGAAACGGGAGCCATTCTGCCTGCTTTTGCACGAGTGTATCGCACTTTAGAAAAAATGATGTCACTCCCCCCCCCTCTCCATTTTGAGAGTTTGGCAAAAAAGTCTGGAAAGTTTCGTGTGAGCCAAGTGGTGGCGCGCAAAATTTGTTGCCGATTCTGGTGATTTGCCAATTTTGGCGACGCTTCGTGTGTCTACACTGATGAGTGTTCTTGTTTTTGCCGCACATAACGGGACAAACAAGATCTGCAAATCGGGCCCTCGTGACAAATCAAATTGAACGTCGTGCGTCAGAGTCGTGTCGTGCTGGCTATTTTGAGCGTGTGTATGAGAAAAGTCGTGTTTGATTTAAGAACCAAACGGAACCAGAACCAAGAACCAGAAAAATCCTGTCTCCTGATGGGTTATTGCATGTTTAGGGTTCTGGTTCCGTTTGGTTCGTAAATTGAACGCGGCAAGGGCTTCTTGATTGACGAAGGTTTCACTTTACCTCACCCGGTCACGCGGACGGTCAGGTTCTGGTCACGTGTTCACTCAGCGGTTCCTGGTGTTGAAGGAAACTCGTGTCTTTGAACGTTTTCGTCGTGTGTATTGCCATCATTCTTCTGGAAGAGTGATGCAGACCGACTCCCACCCCCTTCCGGTCGTTTTCAGAAAAAAAAAAATGGTCTCAAATTTCCTGTCAGGCCAAGTGCTGGCACGCCAAATTTTGTCACGATTCAGGTTGTTCAGCGTGTGTCTGCACTGCCCAGTGTTCTTGTTCAGTCAATGCTGTCAACCGAAGACACTGCTGTCGCAAGTGGTCAGGTGAAATGTTTTGTGGGAAAAACGGTGCGAAACCACAAATTCGCTCGAGACTTTCAAGCCCAGCACAACGGTTGAGTCTGGCGTGCCAAGTTTTGTCACAACTCGACACGAATTTCGCTTGAAATGGAGATTTGGACCCTTTGCGGTCTGTCTTGTCTGTCTCGATCTGCACTGGAAAAACTTTTGAGTGTTGATGCATAACTTTTATCTCTTGGGGATTCTCAGACTTTCAGCACAAAAAAGTCAAAACCAAGATCCAGGTTTGGCTTCCTTCGTTTAGTGCACAAGCCACTTCAACAACTTCTCGTTTGCGTTGTTTCAAGATGTTTGTGTCTCTTGTCTTGAGTTCCTGTTCCCATTTCCACGTTGCTCACCGAAGCAATGATATTTTTGTTACCACACGGGTCTTGTTTTTCGTCTGGGTGTGGGGTAGGTGGCCACTTGAATTGTGAGCAAACTGCCAGAATATTTCACACGCATCGAGTCACCTCTCGACGCTGCAGTCGAGGCGTAAATCTGCACTTGTGGTGCTGGCATCCAGTCGTGACGTGTTTAAAAATCGTTTTGGTGGATTCTCATGAGTTGCTGTTGTCTCCCGTTTCAGGACAACCGTTTCATGCTGGTGCCGTGGATGGTCATCACCATCATCATGGTCGGGGTGGACACTGCTGCCATTATCTACGAGTGCATTATTTCTGTGAGTTCACAAGATTCTGACCACCGCGTTGACCCCACCCCGACCCCTACCACCAGAGGTCACGTTCTGCGTCGGCGTTCGGGTGTCGCGTCGCGCAATCGGAAATGCGGAAATCGTGCACAACGCCACTGAAAATTAAAACGGTGTTTGAAGCAGATGGTGTGAGCACAGCTTTGGTGCTCCACTCCAAATTGCCTTCGTAATGATGAAAACCATTTCGTTCTTGACGTGATGCCGGAAGCTGACGTACCGAGCGAGACGAAAAATACAAGTAATTTCAACAGGTGCAAGTTACAGAAGTCATTTGAGTCTTGAGTCCTTGCGTGGCCATCAGAAGAACCGTGTGAGCACGAGGGCTGTTCACGTGACCAGCGCGTGGTTTGTCTTTCATGCGTTGTGTTCGGGCAATTGCCGACTGTGTGCGGTCAACCTGACAACCATACTGCAGGCAGCTGTCCACAGTTTCCTTTATTGCGTTGTTTGGCTGCCAATTGGAGCAAGTTTTGTTTCAAACACCATGTGTGTGATGACCATGTCCACAACACGCACCAACGCCCTTACAAAACTTTTACGCAGTCCTCAGTTCGTAGAGTCCATCACATTACACCACACACACACACACAACATACATACATAAACACACACACACACACACACACACACACACACACACACACACACACACACACACACACTTGGGTGCGAGCGAGAAAGCGAGAAAAATAATTTCAAGTTTCTGTGTCAAACAGCCATGTGTGTTGTCTGACCATGTCCAACATGAACATCCCTCGTCAAAAATTGCGCCGTTTTGTTGCTCAGCGTCAGTCCGTATCAGATTACGCTGCGTGCGAGACAAGTAATGGACACGTCCGGAAGCGGTGACTGACAGGCTTTTCTTCTGTTTTCGCCGCCCACAGGGTCTCCTGACGCTCAACATTATTCAGATGGTCGTGTGGCTCGGCTTGACGATACTGAACGTGAGTACACACTGCCGGCAGTGGCACACACACACACACACACACACACACACACACACACACACACACGTGCGCGTTATTGCACACGGAGGCATCGACGGTATGTCCGGGCTATTGAACGCCAACGGGACTGACACTACAAATTCCTGCCATATTTCACGGATTGTTGGGGCGAATTCGTGTGTCATGCCTCACGCACCCTGCATATTCCCTGGGTATGCCTTGGGCACCCCGTGTGTCTGAGGTGCATTGAGTTACCCAGGACTTAAGGTTCACGAAAAGCGAAAGTGCTCATCATTCGCTCGTGTACTGTGTGTCCGTCTCTACGAAAATCATTGAATCTTCCGTGACGTCATCTTACGGTGTTTGCAGGTTTCTCGCGACGAGATGCAGTCAAACAGTGGAAATCTTTGTTTTGCAGATCTACTGCATATTGTGTGTCGTGTCTCAGTATCAAGAGTTGAAGGCAGGGAGAGGAACCCTGGAGTACGTCCGAAGCCAAAGGGTGAGTTTCTCAGTGACCCAGGTTCACCTCAGTCCTGCGTGAGACCCCAGAGTCTGGAGCGGTTTTTGACAAGCGCTTCACGTGACCAGTGAACTGATATTTGTGCACTGACAACTGAGCCAGTGTCATTCTGGGGAGGGTGGGTGACTGTCGTCCTTCCTTTCGGTTTGAAAGACACGCAACTTTTGGTTCGCAAATGCATTGATGACCGTCCGACATTTGGAGCACGCCTATGTTCAATGCGTAGCATTTCAGTTATTCGCAACACGGACCTAATGAAACGCCGTATGATATTTGAGACGCCATATGATATTTGAGACGTCGGATTTGACGGTGACGTTTGACGTTGCAGGCTCGCGTGGTGTACCGCGGGGGGATCCAGCAGGTACACATCACGCAGGGACCGATCGTCATGACGTACCCTGGCGGCACCGTACAGTCGACGGTGCAGCAGAACGGCTGCGTCGCCAACGGATCCGCGGCGGGGGCTGCGCCGTCGACGGCGTCGACGGGGACGGCGAGTCCTGCCGTCACCGCCACCGTCATGATGGCGCCACCGGACTATGACATCGCGGCGAGTCGGATCCCCAGATACAGCAGCGCCTCCACGCCACCTGGTGAGTCCACGTGCCCAGGTGTGTGTGTGTGCGCGTGTGTGTGTGTGTGTTTGCTCCCAACTCGCAGTTATGAAACTGGTGCGCAAATTGTCCACATGTTTTTCCTGCCAGTGGTATTGCGTCATTCTCTGGGTGAACCAACCTCCTCCAGAGTCGTGTTGAACGGATGTTTATCCTTCTCATTATCTCCCTCTATTGACACTCAACCTGAAGCACACTTGTGACAAATCGCTTGACAATGTTCACGTCCTCATGATAAAATGCTCCTTTCAGAGGAAAACGCTTCTGCTGCTGGGGAGACTGTGGCCACGGAGCGACCTGACGTACCACTTCTGGAAAAAGGGACGGGAACAGACTCCCCTCCACCCCCGCCATACCAACCGTGACTTGACTGTGACCTCACTGCACCCGTCTCCAGCCAATCGCTGCCTTTTCTCATCGTTGTCGTTGCAACTGACGGGAGAATCAGATAAACTTGAATCTGCCTGACCGGAGGCGTGCCATCTCTTCTCAAGTTCTGACGACAATTGAAAATGCATGACAGGAAAAACAATGCCAAAATCAACACATCTACATCAGGTCGATAACCCAAGGTTTGAGAGGTTGTGAATGGTGCCAGTATCAGGATACGCATGCGCAGTGCAAGTTTTTAGATGTGGCTTCCGTTTACGGAGTACACAAGACAATGGACTTGTTCTCCGACACAAGGAACCCGAGTGAAAAAATGACACAGGATAAACTGAGGACGAATGACACTTCGCAATTTGGTTGAAAAATTGTTTTCAGAATGTTGCGTTTTGACTTTTGCTTGGAGGGCCAGTTTTGATTGTTTTGCTTATGGGGGAGGGGGCAGTTTTGTCTGTTTTGCTTGAGGGTTGGGGCGGGCGCGGGAAGAAGCAAATTGTAGACTGAAGACTTTTTTGTTTCGAGTTTGTTGACGTTCTGTTGCGTCTTGTTTTCCCTGTTTAATGCACACGATCATGGACGATAAATTGACCTGGAAAATGTTTCCAACCAACAGGGCTGTCTTCATGTGGCCCACTCTTGTCTGCTGTTCTTTTTGTTCAAGTCGTTTCAGTTGCATATCAGGTGGGAGGACTTGCCAGTAAAGAGTGTGTTCAGGGGCATTAGAATCACACTGCTACAGCTGATGTCTTTGCAATGGGCCTCTTGGACGTTCGCAGGGGGAAGATTGGGGCGATAACATGGCCACAGAGTCGTCTATTTTTGTACGTCAGAAGAACAGCGTAAAATAACAAAACAGTATCGTAACATAACAGTATTAAATGTCCACATATTGTGTACAGGTGTACTTGTACTTGCCACGTTTTAGTGTGTGTTGGGAAAGTTGATTGCGGTCACCTGCGTTGAACGATGGTGTGCTTTTGTTGCACGGACGCGGGACATGAAACAAGCTCCTTTTGTCGGTGACAGATTTGCTCTGCACCTGTTTAGGCGTTCAATGGAAGTTTTGCCACAACTGTCGTCGCACGAGGGCGGAAGCAACAGTGCGAGAATTGACCGCGTCAGGGTCTCGCGCAAGAATAGGGAGTTTCAGCAAAGCGCTCCGCAGACGTAACCCGTACATGTCACACGTAGCTTGTTGACACAACATCCCTATTTTGGAAGAGTCCACAAATCAAAATTGCATCTGCCTTGAGTCCAAAAATCTGAGTTATTCCTTCACAAAGAGTCAAGTATCAAGTTTGAAAAGGATTCACTGATTGGGAAGTTGTATCTCCTTGATCACTTGAATTTTGTATCTCGCATCTGTAGACTCTTCAAAAACAGGAAAGTTGCATCAACAAGCTACGTGCTACGTGTGCGTTTTGTGGCTGCGGAACGTAGTGCTGAAACTCCCCAATGGAGTTTGCGTCACGTTCAAACATCTACCTGATCAAGATCAAATGTCGGAGCATGTTTACCTCATCAAAATAAAATAATATATTTGAGTTGACACCAGATTTGTTGGCTTTCTGTAGTTTCTCGGTGTGGATACCACCACGACGTATTCTTCAACTAGCACTTGGAAACAAATCTGGTTCAGAGAAACACAAAAGTGCAGTTGGTTCTGCAATTGAGCTCCTCGTGATGATTTGACAGGGGTCAAAGTTTGAGATTGGGGGGGGGGGGCAGCTGACAAAAAGTTTCAGCCCTGTTCCAGGGATTACAGGCCAGAATCACAGTGCATGCAAACACCCCTGGGGGTACTCTACACGTTGCACATGGTGTCATCAGGTTCCGCTCCGACTGTTTCGCCACAAGTATTTCAACGAACAGTTGATTTGACAGCTTTATTTGGAATAACAGTCGCGCAAATACACAACGCAAGCGCGTAAAACGTGTTCAACAAAAACAACAGACGAGTATTGGAAATAGCAGTGAAACAAAGCCGAATCACAGAAGCGGTTTTGAAGAGGGTGTCCCACACCGGGATGAGGGTGCTTCACCTCCCTCGTTCTTTCTTGCAACCACGCAACTCGATCGAAATTTAGACTCTTAGTGTGTGCAAGTTCATTTTCCGCACACGGACATGTGTGTCAAAAGACCTTGAGTCGGTTTGATCTTCGAAGGCAGCAAAAACAGCTGAGAAAATTCAAGAGTTCACGGCACAAATCCAACCGTACACAATTCACCAGTTCTGTGATGGAAGATTCCAAGAATTTTCGATGCAAAACAACGCTTTGCTGGTTTCTGCACAACAAAGAACACAAGGATAAAATCTGATTGATCACTGTGACGGAAGTTGCTGAGTCGGGTAGAGTCCTCGTGAGGGGCCTGCAGCCCCCGCCCCTCCAGTAGGAGGAGGCTGCCTGCTGCCTGCGGACGGATCCTTCTTCTCTGGTCCCCCTTCTCCTGCACCTTTAGCCTCCACCCTCTTCTTCTTGTAGTCCTCCAGCACGGCTTTCCCCGTATCCTTGGCTGTGCGCTTGGCCAGGGCCTTGACGCCGAGGTTACGCGCGTTGTTGACCGTGAGACCGAGGTTTCCAGTGGCGTAGAGCGCGTTCTCCGTCGCGTTCCCGACGTCTTTTCCGTACCTGCGGGGATACCATTGGGCGCGTTCGTTTATCATGCCCCTCGCAACATGCGCGCGCGACCGTTCCCGTGGCTTTGTGCTGAGCTGCGTGAAATTACACGCAGAAACATACGCAGTCAACTTTTTCAAGGGTACCGTTCGTTTGTCGTGCTCGTCGCACCTCGCGCACGTGACCTTTTCTGTGAGTGTGCTCTGTGCACTTCACCTCACTAGATACAGCTGGGCCATACCGCAGAGCACAGAAAAATACAGACTTATCAGAGCATCTTTCGCACATGCTGATCGAACGCGCCCACGGATACTAAAAGTTGGATGGTTTTGTGCGTTTGCGCTTGTTGGTAGATCTACTCCAGCGCTTTGAACTCAACCGATAACAATACGCACTTGTGTTGCACGACGCTGACCGTCTCGTCCGCCAGACTCTTCGCCAAAGATTTCGCTGCGCCTTCCAGAGCGAGGTACACCGTGCCAAACCCTACAGTGAGTGAGTGATGGTTCATTAGATCCACAACTTCTGCTGTGGGAGACAGCATAATTCATTGCGATCTTCGGAACCAAACAACAGTGAAGATGACAAACACTGACATCACGAGATCTGTCAGAATAGTGGGGTACCATTTGCAAAAATACCACAAGATTGTGGCTTTCTTGTTTGCCTAAGTGCAGTTCGCAATTCATCACAAGTGTCGCTTGGCGTCGCCATGATGTTTGTACCTTGCAGGCCGCCGGCAGCCACTTCCAGTGCGTCGTCCACCTTCGAGGCGCCGCCGCCGCCCTTCTTCGTCACCGACTCGGGCAAGAGTTTCTCGCCCTGCTTCCGGACGTGTGGCGCCAGCTGCCGGGCAAGCGCCATCGTCGCCTTGCCAACTCCATCGACTGGAAAACGCGGGCGCCAGCAAAATGTGTGAAAAGGTTGAAAGTTTTTTGAAACGTGATTAGTCTCTGAACAGACAGACCTCGTTCATTCGTTTTGACGACTGATTCATGCGTACTCACCGATGAAAGCGCTGACTTTGACTGCCCCGGATGTGGCTTGTCGCGCGTAGTAAATTCCCTTCTGTGTCGTCGGATCTACTTTCTTTTGCTCTTCGTCTGGTTTGATTTGTTTCTGCAGCGCCTTGGATCCCTTGTTCAACAGAACGCCTGTTTTCTCCGCTCCTTTCTCAAGGCCCCACGCCAACCATTCGGCAGCTGAAATTTACACATTGAAAATGAACGAGTTCGTTTGTCGTACCACAGATACGCTTCACATACCGCGGAACGTTCTTCTTTTCTACGCCTTGAGAGCCCTGAGAGCACAGGGCAAGGCAGGGAGGAGTGTCCTCCCACGAAAATTGTCGACTTTTCGTGCCGTCACAAAAAAAATCATTTGCACCATTTTCCGAAAGCCTGCAAACCCTTGCTCTCTGCTCAGGACACAAAAATTTGTCTTTCAGAAAGAGAGGCGAATCTCACCAACAACCAAGCCTTTGGATATTTTGGTCGCTGTTCGGTCTTTCTGCTCCTCTCTCGACGCCTCGTCAATCTCCATCGACTCCTCAGCTGTTGGTCGTCGTTCTGCGATGCCTTCCGGAATAGCAGGAAGATTCTCAATCGCGGCCAATACCTGCAAGAGCGACACCTTGGTGACAGTCCGTACGACATCACATTCAATGGGAATGATACAGGCAACTTGAAATCGGTGGTTGGAAGGAGAACACAAGCAGCGCAGAAAAATATCACAACTGGGTCACAAACTGAAGATCGACACACAACGTGTTTGACAGTGAAACGCAGCAAAGCAAAGGACAGGTCTGGATTCATATGCACAATTCGTAGCGACAAAAGTAGCACCTTTAGGGTTTGTCAGGTGTTGGAGCATGTGTTTTATTGATACATGTAACAGGGACCAGATGGTGCTTGTTGTACGAGTATGTTGTGCACTTTTGCACAACATGTCGGACCAGCAGGTTTTGAAGAAAATGAAATACGAATGAGGCAAAAGAGTAAAGCAAAAGCTGTGCTAGTTACCTGCTTCTGAGCATACAAAGGTAAAACTACCTCCTGTTCCGTGTGCGCTGCGGTAAAGTTTGCGAATATGTCCTCGAGTATCGTGCGCTCTCCGTCCGACACCGTGTTGGGGATGATCACTCCCACTGCAGAACCTGGATCAAGCAACAAAAGATCCTGTCAAACACTGTCTGTATTGAGAACCACCACCAGCACACACAGGAGACTTGTTGGCAATGTTCAGATGCGTCCACAAAAAGGCAAGAAAGTGTTCACAACAGTGTGTGTACAAGTGTGTGTGTGTGTGTTTGTGTCTGCGTCTGTGTGTTTCTGTGTGTGTGTGTTTCTGTGTGTGTGTGTGTGTGTGTGTGTGTGTGTGTGTGTCGGAAGAACTCACCAACAACATCGGAAGACGTGTCCGGAAATATGTACGCCCCCAAATCCGATCGCAGCATCGGTGATTTTCCAGGGAGCAGAGGGTATGACCAATCTCCGATTCTGAGGAAGGCCGGGGGCATCTCCACATCCGACGCCCCCTGACTCGCTGGGTCCAGCTTGTATACCCCAAGAGCACTTGGGTACGAAGGGGCACTGACGTACCCTTCCGGTGTGATGAAGAAAATCTGGACGCCGTCAGGGATCACAAACAGTTCCGTACCATCCACGGCATTCAATGAGCTCCTGCGACTGTCCGTCAGATCTTGAGACATAATGGAGTCTCCCAGGGACATGTCAGCGTCTGTCGTGGGTGACGTAGCGTTCTCGTACGACGGTGGCGGATCCTGCATCGCTCTGGCCGTGGCAGAGTCACTCGCCAGAATATCCTGTACCCGACTCGTGATTTCACCGCGCGATTTCTCCATTTTCCTCACTTTGAGTCGCGCTTTCTCCCACTCGGGTCCAGAACAATGTTCCGTCTGTTTGATGATCTCCACAGCCTGGTCGATCGCGTCCAGACCCTTCTTGTACAGTGTCACAGCCTGTTCGTATTGACCGTACTCATCACACGACAAGCCCTGCTGGATGTACAGGAACGACTCGTCGTGCAGGTTCTTGATGTTCGCCATCCTCTCGTCGGTTGTTCTTGTTGGGGGCGGCGGCCTCGCCGGCCGTTCTCGGCTCATTTCAGCCATCTCTCTGGCCTGCAATTGGAAGTTTCGTTCTGTATACGAGGATAGATTCACTTCTGAGTTCCTACATGTTTGAGACTGCTCGAGGCATTTAACCCCGATTCCTTTTTGCACTTTATTGGAACAATGGAACTGTTCTTTGTTGACAAAACAATGAGCGTGTCGTCACTGTGCACTGTGAGAAATGTACTGGGATATCCACTTGTGAATGCTCCTGTCGCCGAGTACACGTGGAAAACAAGTGTGAAGAGCTGCTCTGATTTCGCCAAAAGTCCATCCCATTTTGACACAAAAATGGATGCAAACTCTTTGCTGCAGCTGCCAAGACAACTCCTGCACTCTCTTCATTGTGCACCTGTCGATCAGCAATGTCCAAAAGAATGTCTGTGAGCGCAGAAGACTGCAACAGTGTCGGCAGAACCGGTGCACAGCAGTCAGACCACGCGCTCAACTCAATCGACCTCAAGTGCAGTCTCAAACATGAAGGAACTCAGAAGTGAATTTATCCTCGTATACTGCAGGGACACACGTACACCATGGAAAAGCACGCGTACACCTTGTACGGGTCCTGGTACAGTATTGCGTGAGGTTATGTGAGTCACCATGGATCAAAGGTCCGAACTCCAAAACGCTTCATGATGATCACACGTAAGCAAATTTTGTCAAACGAACACATTTGAACAGATCGCCTCACCTTCACACAACGTTTGTGACGAAGTCAAAGAAAACCAATTGCTGACGCCAGCAAATCTTGCACCCAGATCCCTGGGACGATGTCAGGTGATCCAATTTCGTGACGTAAAAGTGGACTGACTTCAAGAATCAGCAAAATTCAAATTTTTTCATGGCACCTGCCGCTGACTCATCAAAAGTAGGTCACACAGGACATTTAAATCTCAAGCTGACAACGCGAAGAAAAGTGATAGTTTCACAGTAACTAGATTGTTTGTGATTTATTTTGGACTTCTTTGCACAAAATATTCCTTGATGATATAGCTATTTATTCCAGTTCTTTTTCACAAAAATGTTGTCAAAAACTGTGACGCGCTTTCCACGATGAAACGCGCGATGAGTGCAACTCAGACTCACGTGATGTCAAACATGGAGGGAGTTTTCTTGTTCCCTTTTGTGTGAGAGGAAAAACTCGCTGTGTGCAACGTTTATTATCCATAGCTGCATGTCTAGTAAAGAACACAGACTTCTGTGAGTCGTTTCCTTGGCAAAGATGGAGTGTAGGGAGATTTTCAGTCGGTGGAGAAGTTGGATCAGGCCCATAGTGATTGGGTTCTACATTATCTTGCTTGTGATCATCGTGCCACTGATTGTGGTGGAGTTTCAGTTGAGTCAAACACAGACGCACGTCCAGGCCTGGTTCATCGGGGGCCTCTTCACCCTCATGGCAATTCCGATCTCGCTGTGGGGCATCTTGCAACACTTGGTGCACTACACTCGGCCTATACTGCAGAAAAATATCATCAGGTAAGGCTTGCACATTTGAGTGGATTTTGAGCTGTCAAGACTGGTCGAATGCCTGTGGTCGCACAAGGGCTCGGCAGTCAAACATTTGCGTTTTGGTTTCAGGGTTTTGTGGATGGTGCCCATCTATGGCGTTGATGCCGTGAGTATTGCGCTCGTTGTCAGAAACAACCAATTGCTCAGGACTTCCAAATGGAGTTGTGACCTTGCCAGAAACAGTGGTGAATATTATCTCTTGCAGTGGTTGGCTTTGCGGTTCAAAGACATCGCCATTTACCTGGACACGGTGAGAGAGTGCTACGAAGCGTGGGTGATCTACAGCTTCATGAGTTACCTTCTCAACTTTCTGCACTCGGAGTTCTCCGACCTGGAGCTTCACGTTTCTCAAAAGCCACAACAGAAACACCTGGTGCCTTTCTGCTTTCTGCCGAAGTGGAGAATGGGACGGTGAGTCTCTTCACTTGAAAAATCACCAACAACAAACGAGATTCAATTGCCAGTGGAACGTTGTCAATTTTCGGTTTGTTTTTACAATGTTCAGCTGATGAGTCTTGTTTGTGTTTGTTTCGTTGACAGGGAGTTTTTGGAGTTTTGCAAGCACGGCGTGTTGCAGTACACTGTGATTCGACCGATAACCACCATCATCGCTCTGTGAGTTGCTGTTTGAAGAGAATTGACGCGTTGAACAGATGATCAGGTGGTGGAAAATCTGTAATCAGCGAGTAGAAGTAAAACGCTTTTGCTTTGACACAGGATTACAGAATTAGCTGGTGTTTACGGCGAAGGCAAGTTCAAGTTCTCGAATTCGTGGGTTTATCTCGTGACCATCGACAACTTCTCACAAATAGTAAGAACAAACGTGTTGTTTTCTCCTTTGTGCAACATTTCACTTTTGCCTTTGATTGAATTTTTTTCACGTCATTCCCTTTCCAAGCGTGTAAACTGCCAGCATTGTGCCAAATCGAAGCTTGGGTGTGTTCGAACTTTGCTCTCATGTCTTGTTTTGCAGTGGGCGTTGTATTGCCTCGTTCTCTTCTATCAAGCCATGAAGGACGAACTCAAACCGCTCAATCCGCTGGCCAAGTTCATGTGTGTCAAAGCTGTGGTTTTCATGTCTTTTTGGTAAGACACACATTTTCTGTTTGTGCAAGAATCTGAAGCAAGAAAAGACACGGAAATTGTGCGCGCGGTGAAATTCAAGGTTTTTGAAGGTCACGGGTCTGGGACTTCTGCTCCCACCTGTGCGGTGAGTGCGTTCCTGCTTCCCATATCATTGGTGTGCAGGAATCCTCTCACACTTTGTACATCAACCTCAGGAGCCTCACCGTTCGAACTTCTTCACGTGCTCACCACTTCACTCTGCTTTACTGTTTTCGACGTTGGCAGTCACGGTTGTCTTTTCAGGCAACAAGTGGTGATCGCTATTTTGGTGGCGGTTGGGGTCATCAAAGCAGAAGACACGTGGGGCGATTATGATGAAGATGACGTGGCCACTGGACTGCAGGTAACACAAGCATACTTCTTTCTCTGCCCGTCTTTCTCTCAATCTGAATCCGTCAGCCACACCAGAAGCTGCTTCAAAGCGAGGCGCCGATGCCTTGTGTCCACCGTCGTGTAAGACGCGCATTCGCGGCCTGCAAATGAGAAAAGAGTTCATCTCTGCACGGGCGCAAGCTTTCTGTATATTCAAACGAGACCTTAGTTCTGAAAATTGAAGGCAAATGTTGGCTATGATAAGTTTTATTGCGACGTTCTATGCGCATGCGCAGGACTTCATCATCTGTATCGAGATGTTCTTCGCGGCGGTGGCGCACTACTACTCCTTCTCGCACAAACCATACATCGACCCGACGGCGGAACAGAACGACTGCTGCCAGTCGTTCCTCCATATGTGGGACATTTCCGACGTGAGACAGGACGTCGCGGAACACGTGCAGCACGTCCGTGAGTACACGCTGAGTTCTTCCGATTTTGTGTTCACTGCGCAAGCGCGGACGGGAGCAGGTCACACCGGAAGTGCCATTGTGTCACCGGAAGCGCAGGTTTCCACTGGTGCGTCACACGTTGCCTTCCACAGCGAGTTGAGGTTTTTGAAATATGGTTGTGGCAGGATCACTGGCTCGCTCGCTCGCTCTGTGTGTGTGTGTCTGTCTGTCAGTCTGTATCTCTCTCTCTCTCTCTCTCTCTCTCTCTCTGCGCTCGCGCGTGCCCACGTGTGTGTGAACGAAGGAGAACCTCATGCGCGTGGAACAAATGCTCGACAGACTTTCAGCCAGCACTTTTTTTTTCAGGATCGACAGTGACCCGCCCGTTGAAGCACAACATCAGGACCGGGAGGATCGAGACGGAGCGAACCCCGCTGCTGTCGCAGGTGGACGACAGCGACGACTCCGGGGCGCCCTTCGTCCACGCCGCCGAGGACGCAGCGAGGGCGGCGGCGGGGTCCCTCCCGTCCACGGCTGCGGCGAGCGACGGTCTGCTGGTGACGCATGACAGAGCCGACGCCGCGGAGAGGCAGTCCACCAGCACCGTGGGCACGTTCGATGATGCCTCGTCCAGAAGATCCTTCAACGCGAGTATGAACAATTACGTGTCGGAATTCTCCGGGAGTGAGACTAGCAGTCAAGTGGAGGCACCGCAGGATGCTCCCAAAACTGACCCACTTCCTCAATCCAGCGCAGCGGTGCACTCAGAACCACGGGAAGCGCAACTCATAGACTTCACGAGTGGTGACGTCACACACACGAGTGATGACGTCACAGTACCGCAACGTGGTAGTGAATCGTCCAATGACTCCAGGAATGAGGTACAAACGTGAAATCAAGTCATTTGCATCGTTGTACCTGACTTTGACAGCTCATATGGGATACCAGTGCAAACGTGAAACGAAAAACAAGATTTCCACACGGCAGTGAGAAGGGTCGCCCCGCTGCCCTGGGTGCCTCGCAAACCAGCGGCTGTTCTGTGATAGACAGACAACACCACAGTGCCTTTTATTTCCCGAATACTTTATTCTAGCACAGGAACAAGAGTCTTGAACACTTGTCTTCACAAGGCAAGTGGTACAACATGGAAGAAAAAATGACTCCAACAAATTCTGGAAACAAAAGATTCAACATCTTTGCCCTTGTACGACGACCCTTTCGTAGACATTCCCTGCTTGCTTCACAGCGTTCGTCTGAACGGATCGTCTTCAGAATGCAGGAGTAAATGCTATCATTTCACGAAAACGAGGCTGTTGTTGCGTGGAGACGGTCGCGACGCTACAACGTGACGCGACGCGACGCTGTGGTAGTTGTACTCGATCTCGTGAGGAACTTTTTGCTGATGACAATGGAATAAATAAAACTACACGAACAGAGATAAACCACAAGTTCTCACTTTGCAAAGAATCGTGACTGTGGGACCAATATCAATCTTATATGGCCGATAACAACAGTATTTTTACCATCGCTGTGGAAAGTTCGTGCAGTGCAAAACAATGACTTTGGCGGACACAAAGGTGACCTCTGGTGTCAAGTTTCTACGCTGTAAACAGTGCAGCGTGTGTGCGGACCGGTAAACACTTCAAAAATTCTAAAGTTGACAGACTTTTCTGTTCACTCATTTGTTCAGACTGACTTTGATATCAACGCAGCTGTTTTTGCACTTTGCTTTCACTGCAATACTCGTACCCGTTGACACGGTGACGGTATTTTTCTGCATCACTGCTGCCTGACGCCAGTGCATATTCGGGTCAAGAGTGACGATTTTCTTACTCGGGGTAAGGTACAGTTCGAACCAATAGACGACAGCCGTGACTTGGCCCGTATCCGTGGCAACGACCGTGTGATTGGCTGCCTGGTCCAGGTAGTGCGGAAGCCCGTCGACGGGGGCGCTGTTGAACCGGAAGTAGAACAGCTCGAACGGGTCCGACAGCTTCGTGTACTCGAGCGAGTTCAGCTCGATCCCGACGTGAGTACTCATCTGCAACAAAACGACCAAGGTCCTGCATATTCGCGCCCAATCATGCTTTTCTTGTGTGCGCAGATGAAAGTTTGTTGGACAGAGACTGAATGCCGTTGTCGGTGACAAATCGTTCATTCTTTGATCATGGGTACACAGGGTGAGGTTCGGCGTCCCTAAAACGCACTGGCGCTTCTTGCAAATGCGCGTACCAAATGTGAAATCAACCGCACTCAACAACCGTTCTCGATTTCTCGCCTGAATAGCACTACAACATAAGTTTCGCGTCCGGCCCAGTTGAGAACGATAGACTCCCAAGTGCACCGAAAGGGAGGCGGAGCCGACCTGGAGCCCATCAGACCCAATGTAAAACTGTGGGCTGCAAGTGCAGCGGTGGGCGAAATGCGAAAGGGTAGAGGGAGGAGCCTCAACTGGAACAAGGCAAAAGCTCGGGGTGAGTGAGTGAGTGAGTGAGTATGGGAGGGGAGAAAGGGTGTGTGTACAGTTTGGTTGTGTGCATGTGCACGTCTTTCCCTTCGGGTGCGACTTTTTCACGAGTGAATACGCCACCTGGAAGTCGTTGATGTGGCGCGCGATCTGGAAGTCGCAGGTGCGCTCGTCGTCGATGAGCGCCGAGTCCTCCTGCAGCGCGTCCGACTCGATCAGCATCGCGAACAGCTTCGCCTCGTGCGGCACCACGACGCTGTCCGGCCGCAGACACGTCGCCCTGGCAACGACCCAGTCACGTGACGTGTCAGATTCGCTGTATTTCTCTCTTCAAGCCGCAAACCGGTCTGGTTGATTCTGGCGTCTCAAGGTGGAAAAAAACAGAGAGAAACTCAGCAGAAATGCCTCACCGTGCGAGTGCGATGTCCTCCAGCACCTGTTGCCCCAGGCAGCCGCAGGGCTCGACTAGTTCCGTGGTCAAGATGTCCCAGCAGCCCTCCCACTCCTCGAAGTTACGGTGCGCGAACGTGATGGAATCCAGCGGGAGACTGTTGGACGCTGCCACAAAACGCACGAGGTCCTGGTTCGAGGACCTGGACTCAAGGCAACACACTTCGGTAGCACCCAGTTTCAACGCCTGCAGAGCGAGGAAAGACAAACCCTGGGAAATATCTATCACAGTCTTGGACTGTTGGTCCTGCATCACCTTCTGCATGGCAGTGCAGTAGGCCGCATTAAAGTCAATATCATTCAGTCTGCTCAGCTCCGTCCTGTCCAGCATGAAGTTCATCTTGGTGGGGATGACGCACGTAGAGTAACTCGAATCCACCTGCACATTGGCGGAATCTCCGAACAGGGAGAAGTTGCTGTTGCCATTGGTGATGAAGTGCGGCTTGACGTTGTTTCTGCAGCGGGTCACCTCGGTGCAGCGGAACACCAACGCCTCCTGGTGGCAGCTGCAGCTGATGCGCGCCGAGTCGCCACTTTTCACCAGGAAGTTCTCAGTCTCACCTGCAACAACAAGAACACTTGACCGTGCAGACACGCGCTGAGACAGTGGCTTTTTTCACACGACGGCGCCTTTGCACGTCAGCGCGTACAAAATCACAAAACCTCAACTTCGTATCACTTTCCACCGAGCAAAATGCGTTTCTGAACTCAAAGCTTCTGCCTTCACAACAGCACTTCTGAAACAAGATGTGCTCACTTTTTGAAGCGAGGTGGGCCTGCAGCACAGGGAATATGGCCTGTTCCCAGCAGCTGTTCGCCTCAGGCCCGGAGCTCAGAGAACAGATGGAGTCGAGGCGCAGGTCGAACCACATGGCAAGAGCGTCGATTCGACCTTGACACGTGATGGGGAGGACGAGCTCCTGCTCCATCCCGTTCAAATACTGGTCGATCATCTGAAACGAACAACCATCACTGTTTTCCAACACACGGAATCCGCACCAGAACAAGTGGAGACTTGTCCTCTGTTGCAACCTCACTGCAAACCCTGCAAAAGGCTTCAACAAGAACAATGAACACACGCGCGTCTCCAACTGGAGGGGAAGGACCGAGTAGCTCACTGTGATCACAGTGGCCTCACGTTGTGTGCAACAGAGTCACTCACGATGCGATGCGTCTGCGTGAATACAGCGCGATGTCACTTTTCTGCCTCCATTATCATCTTGTGGCTTGAGGTATATCTCCTGTTTTACTGCGGTTGTCACATGATCACAAAAAGATGACAAGCAGCGTCGCTGTCACATCAAACAACCCCTGAACGCGTGAAGCCTCTCATCCGACCTTCATCGCACCTGGGGGTTGTTGAAGTCGAGCTGGAAGGTGGGCACGACGTCGGAGAGGACGCGGTACCCGCCGGGTATGGACGCGAGACGCTCCGTCGTGTACGGCTCCCAGTCCTCATCGTCCTCGTCGTAGTCCCCACTTCCGCTTCCGCCGGGCCGCAGCGCGCGTGACGTGTGGCACGTCACGTCCACCTCGCTCAGGTCCAGGTACTTGAGCCCCGGGTACAGCAGTCTGCGCGAGAAGCAAAGTGGTGACAGTTACTCTCTGGCGCGGCCAATACAACGATCTGTGTGGGGCGCTTTTTCGCTCGGATTTTGCGTTGGCTAAAGGTTTGTGGAGTCAGCTTTACGCCAAAGAATCTTCCACCCCACCCCACCCCAGGAATTCAAATTGCAATCAACCGGGCAGAGGTGCACAAAAGCTACTCGGCCAAAACGATGAAACACAACTGCTAATCAACCATGTCACAACGATGAATCACTCTGTTTCCCTTTGATCCTTCGAGCAAAAACCTTCGGCCGTCAAGAATTGTAACAATCTGCTTTGATTGTAGTTGGATCAAAACGTCACTCGTTGAGCATTGTCGTGTGCGTTTTCCACACAACATCCAATTGTTGGTTTGCAATGTGACAAAGCAAAAACATATGTGCCACGATAAACTGGACGAGGTACCTGTTTTGTCTTCGTATTCGCTGGCATTCAATGGCGCACACATACACAGTCGCACTGCTTGGAATTACCTTTGACTGAAAAAGAAACCAATCGTCCACATGCCCGTACACACAATTTTTTTTTTGTTTTCAAAACGAAAAATTTTCTCGTTTTCCAGCTTGTCGCACACAAATCACCCACCTTCGCCTCTGACAATTTCGTATTGTCAAACAGCAGATCTTGCCATGCGTGCTGCAGCGTACTCAGCACATGTTCACCCAACAGACCCGCATCAAACGTCTCTGTCACCACCAGATTCACCCTGCGACACAAACAAAACTCTCCGTTTACACGTGGCCCTTTCACGACAACCAATCGTAAGCGTGTTTTCGTGTTCGAGCAAAAATGACCTTCACCTTTCAGGAATATCACCGGGAATATCAATATCATGAGATTTTCTGTGGAGTATTGTGATCTTGTCCGTCATATTGTTGGACGAAATCACATCAACTGACAACTCGTACATCGTTTTGGACATTTCACATCCGTACACTCTATGACCACCTCCTTCAGCAGCAAATAAGCTGAAATGAGAAACTGGGCTGTGAATTTTTCAGCAGTGTCTTATGACGATGAGAGCACAACTCAACAAGACGGGAAAAGATGACTCACCTCAGCAAGCCTGTTCCGGCTCCAATGTCCAGAACAGTTTTGTACCCGTCTTCCACGGCCCTGTGAATCGCTTCTCTGTATTCGCTGTTCCTCATGGAATCATTCAACATTCTAAAATGCCATCTTTCCACCAAATGGCCACAGACATTGTCCAGATTTTCTCTTGCTCCGAGGAACTCTGGGTCGAGTTTTAGAGCGCGTCTGAAACAGCACGCCGCTTCGTCGATGTATCCCAGCCTGAAAGAATCAGTGACAACATAAATATCAGGCACAATGCACCGACTCCTGTCTTGTGGATGGAGCGCGTGTTTGTCAGTTGCAAAGCGTTACAGTTGCGTCACTAGCCTGACATAACGTGCCTTGCAGGCACACAACTCAAATGATTTGTTCACGTGGCAACAATGTCAAAGAAACTCACTTGAAAAGCTGCGCTCCCATGTTATTCAGCATGGTTTCACATTCTGGGAAGAGCTCGCACGCCTGCTGGTAACACGTGAAGAGATCCTGAATCCGACCCGACTTTTCCAAATGCTCGCTCCACTCTCGCAGGGACAGGGTGAAGCTGTCCTTGATCTCAGCTTTGTTCTCGGGAGCCAGTTTCAACACGAGGAGATAGTGCGCGAAGGCCCTTCCGTAGCTTCCCTAAAAATGTGTCGGCACAAATGATTCACGACAGTCAAAGACCCTGCGTCGCGAAATTCAAACTGACACACACACACACACACACACACACACACACACACACACACACACACACACACACACACACACGAGCTTTGACCCCTTTTACCTGCAGCAAGCACGTCTGCGCGCTCTGCAGCGACCGCTGCGCCACCTGGAGTTCTCGCGCCCGCACGTCCGCCATGCCGCCCTTTGCTGAAGCTGTGAACACAGAACAGCGTGAAGTGAAAGGGAATGACCCGAACAGATCTGCACCCGCGAGCACAATGTTGACACCTTTGTTCAGCTTAGCGACCCTCTTTCGTCAATCCTGCTGTCCACAATCTGAGTTCAACCAACCCTGCCGCCACTCCTGAACCTTGACAAGACATAATTTTCCAGTGTAAAATTTTGCACTGGTCACCCGAAATGTTGTTCCTTGTTTACAGTTGGAATCTCCCTTGGGGTTGCCCTAACCAAATCCTCGATGCGCCTCTGCCGACCATGCTTCGAGGTGACAAACAGCCAATTGAAACGCAGACACAAGTTGGGCAAGACTTGATCTGGATATATCGAACAGAATCTTTTGCGGAAATGCACGAGACATGGCACCAAGAGTGTTGCCATCAAATGATTCACCTTCAGACTGAACAGCAAAACTTTCAGCAAATCAGAAAGCACAAATACATGTGCTATTTTCCTCAGGGATTCATCTCACCTTACAATCAAAACATGTCGCACAATTCGAACAGAATCACTCTCCACTCGAAGCTGCATTCACCGGAAGTGAGTCTGGAAAATGGCGAAAGTTTTCGTGAGCACCAGACTTGACGACTAAGGGGCGCGTCATGCCTTGCTTGGAAGCCCGCCATGGTTTTCTCTCGTGGCTGTGAGCCTCACCGCTGACAGCAAATACTTCTCACTGAGCCATATATTGTGTTATCATTTTGCTGTCCTGTGTAGGATTGTTGTTTCCCTCGACATCATCAACCGAAAAGGCCTCAGAAAGCAGATCGCAGGTTTGACGACAGAAGTCGAGTCTTTCTTTTCAAAGATTTTATTTCATCACAACAGAATGTTGATAACAAACTTGAAACAAATGAAACGAACATAAAACTAAGACTCCAATTCATATGAACCGAAGACGCATTTTCGAAAATTACAGAAGCTACTTGGAAAGATAGACACCTAGATTTTATTCCAGTACAAATTTAAACCTTCAGTATCAATTTTCAAGTGGAATAATACATGACAGTGTACAAAAATAATTTATCGAGACAGGCATGCACAAACAACACTTGTCAAGCTGATTTTCTTTTTTGCACCACTTCGGACACAAACATGAATCTGCAAGGAGCGACTGTTTTCTTTTGTGCAATCAAGTCATTCGTGTGGCTGTTGACGAGAAAGATCCTTCACGGCTTATTTTTCAAATCACGCACAAAACGTTTGCTCGATGCTTCTGCATCTGTTCGTTTCGACAGCTTCCTACACTTGTGTAAACATTGTATCACAGTCTTGAATGATGCTTGTGAGAACACGCAACGAACAACAAAACAGCTGCAACTTGGACACACAAAAACAAGCAGAGAACATGCGACCACTACAATCTGTCGCTCCCGATGGATGATGGACACAAAAACTGACTAGAAAACGAAGCCATATATTTTCCTCGCAGTTTTTCACTTTGTTGCACTTTTGCACGGAAAATTTACCACATTGTGTTTCTTATGCTTTAAATCTATCGAGTCACGGGAGGAAAAATTAGTCTCAACTTTCCGCGAAAAAAAAAGCCACTGCAGTGCGAGACAAGGATCCAGCGCGCTCTACTTGTGAAGGTGTTTCAAACAAAACGTGACAATTTTGCAGTAACGGCCTCGCAAAGAACTGCAAAACTTAAAAACGCAAGGCAAGTGCTGAAACTGTAAAACCGTGAAATACATATGTGTGTGTGTGTGTGTGTGTGAGGCAAGAGGTCCAAAATGTTCCGCAGGTTCAGATGAGATCGGATCGGATTGAACACGAGCGAAGTGAACAGTGAGTCCCACGACTCTGGATGGGCGACGCGACGCTGCGGAACCACGTGGTTTCTGCGCGCGCATTATTTCCGCCGGCCCACCCCCCCTCCCCCCACCTCCCATCCTCCGCAAAAGCACAGGTTCCTTCAAAAGTACATTCAACACGACAGTTCCGATGACACTTCTGACGCTGGTTGGTGAACACACAGTTGGAGTGCTGAGACGCAGGTTGGCGTTGCGACACGGGTCATCTCGTCTCCGGGCTTCTTTGACGTCGCGTGCTCCGGGCTTCTGTGACGTCACGCGCTCCAGATACATGTGACACGGTTTCGATGTTTTTGTGCGCTGGTAAGGCTTCAGAGTTCGATGCAGTACAGTGCCCTCGAGGATACAGTTCCCTTGGGGGTGCAGTCTTCTTGGGGTTACAGTCCCTCAGGCTTGTCTTGAGTTGTGTCGTACGCCCGAATGATGTCAGACTGCAAGAGAGACGCAGCATTTTTTTCCAACTTGTTCATCACACCAAAAGCTGCGTTTCTTTCAACAAAATTCTGAAAGCCCATTCGGACTGACAACTCACCTGTGTAACAGCACCATTTTCTTCTTGCGAGAAGGCATAACCACCTGTAAGTGCAAATAGAAATTCATCTGAATGTTGTGAACACAAGGCAATCGTTTCTCTCGTCTCGTTTTCATTTCGGTTCGACGCGCATGCGCGAGTGCTGTTCCATGCGGAAAAGAAGGACTCGTGGCCAATAGCAACGGGTCAACCATGGGCGCAGGGGTGAATCTACGGGAGGGGGCCTTGGGTCCTCCTGAGCCCGGAAAAGTTTGCATGCACCATCCACAATCACACTTTTCAATTTGCACCGCATGCGCAACCGTTTTTCTTTTTTTTTTGGAAGTTGAAGTTGCGCCCCCCTCCAGGGTTGCCCCCTCCCCTTTGCAGGACCCGCCCTGGCTGAGACACAAAAAAGAACGGGTTACTCACGCGACGCGGCCAGCTTGGAGCCGCCCTGCATGCGCGTACTCGTCGACCGGATAACGTTACGCAATAGTCGCGCTGTTTCCGTCAGCCTGCAAGACACACAGAAACCCGCGCTCTGAGTAACACGTGAACAATCACCATGACAACGTGATCCCGCAGAACAGTGTTTTCTTCGTTCAGAGCGAAACAAAATGTCCACAACGCCCAATCTTGCCTTCCACCAAGTCCCGTCGCGTGCGATGAACGAGACGAGTACGTTGTGTTTCGTTTCCGTTGAACCGAGAAAAAACGCTGTTCTGCTTTGGGATACGGCTGCACACATTTTCCAATGCAACAGGTGCACGGACACAGGCAAATAAAAATCTGTTGAAAAAGTTCTACTTGTTCACTTCCTTGAATGTTCAACAGAATCAAGAAAACAAGAACACTATCTCTTGAGTGCAGTGTAAACTTAAAATTAAAATCAACGTGAACTGTTACAGAAACTTGTTACCTATTCACTAAAATGAACATGAAAAGAAGCAAATTGACAAATGAAACCATCACTGACAAGATATACAACAGCCGCATCTACGAGGTAGGTAAGGACGCAGTGTCAAGTCTGGAAATATACACAACATTGCTGGGCCAGTCACTCGAATCCTGCGCGCACAATTTTTGGCTTCTGCCACTTCACCGTGTGCTTTTCAAATGCGTCACGTGACCGTTGTAGAATGCCCAATACTGAGCCCTGGAATCATTTTTCTGTTCTCCCTGCCACACCCATTGCAGGGAATGACCAAAAACAAAAGTTGCAACCGGTGGAAATCTGGGCTTTTGCACGAGAACTGTTTGAAGTTATCCCTGAACCCCCGTGTCATCCCTGTCGTGTTCGAGGAGAGGGAAAGACTCACCCCCCCCCCACTGAGGTCCAGCCGGGGGACAATCGGGGGCATTTTTCGGTTGACATCTGTGCGCACAGGGTGCAGCGCTGTCCCAGTACTACCCAACCAGCTGTAACCAGCGACTACGTCCAGAAACACAACGCATGCGCAACAAAGAGAAAGGATAGGCCGCGACCAGACACCCCGAGACACGCGAGACGTGTTGGCCACGTGTTTAGCCCATAACTGCAGCAGAATCTACTCCCGCATGCGACAGATGGAGCTGATGTGAACACCAATGCATCAGAACAGACAGACGCGCGTGTGAAGAAGGACAGGCGCAGAGCCTTCCGTGGAAGCCTCATCCAGGAAGTGAGAGAGTAGAGCAGAGCGAGCGGTGTTTGTTTCCCTACACGCCACCTAGTGGCGAGCAGTGGCTCCCTCTCTACACGACACCGAGTAGCTTACCTGAGGCTCAGGAAAGACGTCACACTGCTACAACACCCATGAGGCAAACACATGCAGTTAATATCATCAATACACAACTGAAAAAAACACTTTGGAAGGGAGGAGCAGATTTGAACCATCAGTAGTATACCCCTGGTGTGTTTCTAAGTTTCCCATCTGTGGCAACGAAGCTTGCCCTGCGTAGAATGTTATTTCTCAACCAGTCACTGTTAGTCCACAAGCCCCGTTCATGCCTATCTTCCAAGCTGATGCCCCAAACAAAAATGCATTTTGTTGAGAAAAAAAATACCTCGAATTTGACAACGAATTGGGAACGCATAATTTTCTTTGTGATCCTGAATGAAAAATATGTTGAGGGTGACACATCAGATTGGTCTGAACGACAAAGTTCCCGGATTTTCCCTCCGAGGCAACACGAAGATGAAAACGGTGACAAAAATTTCCCTTTCAACACGAATTTGAACAGTGATTCTTACTCGCGGCTTGAGATGCTGTACAATAATTCTCACTTTGAACAAAACAGAGACAGTGGTGCACTTGATTTGAGCAGTGCTGGTCTTCAAGTCAGATACCAAAGCATGGAATAGGCTGCCAACTGGTGGAACTGGGAATGAAGGAGGTTTTCTTCAATTTTCTGAAGCCAACACGGGGTTAAAAACAAAGAAAACAAAGAAAAACGTGCTCGAGCTTGGTGTTGATCCGCGCTCAAAATGGACAAATGATATGGTGTGCACGAAATTTCTGGGGGAGGGTGGGGGGCCAGAGCCCAAAAATAAGGTCCTGAACGGTGCGAAAGTGGAATCTAAACTGTTAGGTACGAACAATACATGCCTCGAGGCAGACCTGTCCATTCTTTTAAGTTTTCAATGCAAATTGAAGAAAAAACAAATTGAAAAACATTTTTGAGAAAAAAAAATAAAACACCATCAAACTGTCTAACACCAATCCAAATTTGTCAAAAAAATAATAAAAAACATCACACAAATAAAACGCAAAACATTGAATATCGGTTGCGTTTGTGATTGTTTCTCGCACTTGTTACGTTCTTACTTTCTTCTCCTTCTTATCTTTCCACTACTTTGCTTCACGAATTTTTCGTTATTCGCACAGTGCGTAAAAAATCAACGCGCTGAGAACCAGCGAGCGCGCCTCCACTTTGACTGATTGAAAAGGAAGCCGCTACGCAGCGGGCGGTACGTACTTGCGCTTGGTGACCTGGTGCAGCATTTTGGCCGGGTCCTCGTTGGCCAGCTCCATCTCCTGCACCTCCTCCCGCAGACTCTTAAACAGCGTCCGCTTCACCCTGCAACACGCAGTGCACAGCGCCGTGAAGGAGACGCACAGTAGGGACCTTCAGTTGCAACACGTGTGATACCCCCGTGCCATGTCTGGACTTACACCTTCATCATGTCGTCAGTGTGCTAGATACTTCTCAGTATGTTTGGATACTTGTCAGATACTTCTCAGTATGTTTGGATACTTGTCAGATACTTCTCAGTATGTCCAGATACTTGTCAGTACTTCTCAGTATGTCCAGATACTTGTCAGTACTTCT
>JAAUXT010018097.1_pt1 | contig 35821 bp, 52 predicted proteins | sample 7278171 | NCBI WGS metagenome assembly JAAUXT01 (sample SAMN14350112, study PRJNA611818) | marine sediment metagenome | isolation source: surface marine sediment (1.8m) | place: French Polynesia: Moorea | collected 2018-08 | reverse complement strand
TTAGGGGTATCTCAGACACATTGCTGACTGGGGCATTGGTGGATTGGGACAAGTGCTGTCCTGCCTATGTACGCTGCCCGCGGCTGATTGTCTACTTGAAAGTCTAGTTGAAGGTAGATCGTTGTCGCAGTTGAAGCTGCGTGAAGAGCCACTTGTTTGATTTTCCTGTCATCAGGTTGCTTTTCTCGCAGATTGCCGTGCTCATATCCAACGCCATCGCGAGTCTGCTGAACCCGTCCATCTACGACAGTCTGATACTCATCAAGAAACTCCCATATCTTCCCGACATCATCAATCCACAAGCTGTGAAGTGAGTAGTGTTCCAGGTGTTCACTGTTGTGCTTCTCAAGTTCATCAATTCATAAGATTCACGCAAAACTGTTGTTCGCAGTGCTCACAGCGTCACCGTGGACAGCTTCATGGTGACCAATGTGAAATATTTGACTCTGGAGTCGACGTACTTGCAAGCTCAAGAGTTGATCTCAAAGTGCAAGTACCGAAATTTCCCTGTGGTGGATACGGAAGGTAACCATGGTCACTGCTGTTTGCAGTCCTTTGTTCTCTGGCATCGTGCAGCATCACGACGCGACTTGTTCCCACGCGACACAAATTTTTCGTCAAGAGCTGAACGCATGGAAATTTGCAGCTGTTCCTTCTTCAGGCACGATGATATTGCTCGGATCAGTGAACAGAGTGGAGTTGGAGAGGATGGTGGACAAGCAGCTCAACATTGATCCTTTTAAAATGTTCTACGACAAGTTGCGCGCGAACAGCGACGCTCAACCAATGTCAGCGGTTCCCACACGACTGACGAGTATGGAGAGCGAATCCAGCAACGACTCTGGTGCCAATGTGAGTCAGTTTCCAAGTGAAGTTTTGTCAGGTAAGTTTGTCTGCAGACAATCAAACTTGCACTGCTTTTTCATGCCGTCCGTCTCAACAGAAACCGCGACCATCGAGGTTCTCAGTGACACGGGTGGAAAGTGTAACTCCGCCGCAGTCTCCCAAGGAAGCCACTTCTGACCAGGACCAGGTGAGGAGAAATTTCGCAATTATCAGCTTCAAGTCACGACCAAATGTCTCGTTTCTCGCACAACCATTTTGAGCGCAATGCACGCAGAAAGGTCTTTTCTCAGGATGAAAAGGAAACGGAAGAAGTGCACCGCAAACCGAGTATCGCGAAAAAACTGAAAGGAATTCTCAAAAATCCTGGCACTGGTGAGTTGCAATGAGACGTGATTTTTCAGCTTTGCGAACGACACCGATTCTTTTGTGAAGAAAATTTCAAACTGATTTGCAGAAGTGCCAAAAGATGAGGTGGAGTTGGACGAACTTTCATATCTGTCAGACCTTGATGTGGAACAGGTTTGTTCTCTGGCGCATTTCTGTCATTCGGTGCTTTCATGTCTGTTCCCAAATCGCACTGTCCCTTGTCTCAAGAAGGCGGGCGGAGGGGGTTACATACCTACGGCGCGTGTCAACACGGAGAAGTGTTCTGGTTTCAGTTGGCGGACTGGGAGTTGGACCTGCTGAGTGAACCGCTGAGCTTTGACGACTGTCAGATAGACCCGTCACCGTTCCAGCTGGTGGAGCGAACCTCGCTCTTCAAAGCTCACTCCATATTCTCTCTGCTGAGTTTACATCACGCTTACGTCACAAACACTGGCAGACTCGTCGGTATGGTTGGGGTGAAGGAGGTGAGTCGTGTGGTTGAATTGAATTGTGGGTGCTTTTTTGTGCGCACCAGTTTGGGGAAAATATTCCTTGTGTGGTTGACCACCAGAAGACTTACCGGCGTGCTTTCTTGAATTTCAGATGAGAAACGCAGTGCAAGGAGAAATTTTGGGCCAATTCCAGAACACTGTACAGAACAAACCGTTCCAGTTTTCCAGACCCCAACCCCATGGAACGACGTCTGAAGCTTGAGTTGTTTTCTGTTTATTTTGGTGCCAAATGCAAAGCTGGCTGTGCAAACGATGTGCCTTGAACAGCTCCCACTCGCGAAGAACAATGTAAAGACTCGTGAAATGTTTTCTTTATTAGATGTTTGAAACTGAATGTTATTTTCTTGTCACGTGTCAGTTTACTGATGTTTCTTACTGTTTTCTCAGTGAATTCTATGTGTACACTGTGTGTGCCAATTGAGAAAAGTACTCATCGAGTGCGCTGGATCCCACATTGAAAATGTTCAGAGGTTGTACAGGATAAAGCCCGTTGTCCATTTTGTTTCCGGGATGAAACAGGCAATGGCTGACGCTTCGATTGTGTGAATATTGACAATATCAAACACAGAAGAGATATTTTTGTTGAAAATACTATTTTTTCTGCCGCACATACACGTGTGTGTGCGACCAACGCACCCACATTCTATTTTTCACTGGCAGATAAGTTTGTGTCATATCATGGCTTCAATGCACTGCTGAGTTACAGTAAACTTGTGTTGTCGGCAGTTTCCTCGACCGCTTGACACAGTCTGACGAAAAAAATAAAAATGTTGGTGGGGCCTGATGTCCGCTGAATCGAGGATGGCCGGGGGGGGGGGGGCATTGGGTGTCCGCGTGATCAGGGTTTGTGAAGTTGCGAACCAAGATGCAATGGTGCTGTTTGTCAACGAACTTGAACATTGCTGACATGTTTTCTTGCACTTAACATGGATAGATACCGGTACCACATGAAAATGTGCTGTGGTCTTTGTTCAGATCTTGGATTTTGAAGAAACAAATGGAACTTTTAGATCTGACGAAAAAATACACTGCCCCAAAAATTTTGTGTCTGTTTTCTTGAATGTTTTCTTGAAGTTCATTTGTGCGCATGTTTCTGGAATGGATTCCAGCGAGATTTTTTTTTGGGGGGGGGGGGTAGGGGGGGGGTGTACGCTGACATCGTGGTCTCGCATTCCATCACATTTCCCGCAGGAGCAGCGGAGTGCGCCCTGCGCGGAGAGGACGCACCTGCCGCCTCGCTTTCGTCTGTTGTCGGTTGCCTGGTGACGCCGCCATTGTGGCTGAATCAAGACGGCACCACACACGCTCTCGATTAGTTTCCCTGGAATTTCCTTGACACGCGGTGAGAAAAACAAGTGACAACGTTACCTAAATGTACACCGGCGTGACAGCGTTGGTTTGGACTCGTGTTCTGTGCAATGGATAGAAGCAATCGGCCGCTGGCCACCTGCTGAAATGTTGCTTCAGAAAATCTCACCTTCACAGCCATAAATTTGAAGCACAAATCATCTCAGGCATTCCAACTGTGTCGTTCTTCCTTATCTTGATGAAGACTGAGCAACGTTGCAGATTTGTTTGACTTCAGAGCAGCAAATCTCGACCCAAGATGCGGCGATCTCGCTCAGCCCACTCGGACTTCAGTGATGCTGACGCAGAGGCCCTGGCAGAGAAGGAGCAGGAGCAGGAGCTGGCTCGCTGTGTCCGCAAACTGAAGATCATGGAGAACGACCGCAGAGCGTACCACATCGAGGCAGAGGATCTCATGAGACGGCAACAGTAAGATCATTTTCTGAAGCAGGCAATTTTATTTCCGCATCCTTTTCATTTGCATGCAAGTTCATAATTTGCAAAGCTGTTGCAACTTTGTTCATTTCGTGTAGATCTAGACTATTTTGTTGGAAACATTTGGTTCGTTTTCTGTGCACAATGTACATATTTCTTGTGTTTGTTTTCAATTTGGTTGCGTTTTTGCTTCATGTTTGTGGGCTGTTGAACTTGTAGAAGCGAAATTGACAATTTGCAATTTGAAAAGAAAGAACTGGAGAAAGACTTGCGTTTGATCAACTCTACATCAAACAAAGCAAAGGACGGAAACACCGTAGAAAGCTTGTCAGGTCTTGGCAGCACAAAATGTAAGACCCACCGGTGTGTTGTGATTTTTTTTGCACATCCAGTTGCATTTGTCAAGAAAAGTCACATTGCATTTGCATTTTCCTGTTCTCAATTTGACAACATTGTGTCTTTTCACTCAATCAGTGAGCCTTCAGGACCAAATCCAGCAAGAGAAAGAGAAGCAGGATGAACTGGATGCACAAATGAGAGAAATGAGAAGAAAGATCGATGATCAGCGCAAAAACACGGGAACAAAAAGCCAAAAGGAGAAGGCATCAGAGACCAAAAGGAAGAGCACCAGGATGGAAAGCATACTGCAACTGGTGAGTCACATTTTCATTCGACAAACAAAGAATTACGGTTGGTCGTTTCCTTTCTTCTTTCAACAAGTAGCTGGGGCTTTTTTGTATCAAGGCAAACAAGAAATTCAGCAGTGGTCTGGAGAAAAACAAGGAGCTCAGGGAAGAACTCGAAAACTTGCGACAGGGACGGAAACGAGTGGATGAAATATATCGAAAACTGGACAAAGAACTTCAGCAAATCAAACAAGAGATGTCACAGGCCATAGACCAGTCGTCACAAGCATACGAAGCCAGGTATGGCGCCCATTCGAGAAGCAATGTTCTCAGCTGCAGTCATGTGGGCTGCCAAGGCTTCTTTGTACTCATTGGGAAGATTTTTTTTTCGACAGGGACGAGGCAAGGGCGAAAATTGTGCAACTGAAGGAGAAGGCGGAGAAAGACTTGCTTCAGCACAACGCTGAGATGAAAGAACACATTCGAGTTATTGATCAAGACCAGAAGCTGAGGAGCTTCATGGGCACCAAATGCAGAGAGCGAGAGGAGGACCCACAGCTGGTCGAGTGGAGGCAAAGAAAAGGTGCGTCTTCTGAAACAACCAACAATGACACCCATCCTGAACAAAAAATGTCGCAACCCTTTTTTGGCAAACAAATTACAATTGGGATCTTTCATGCTCATGACAGAGAGTTGGTTGGCTTCATGGGTTTGGATATCACTTCAGACCCTCACGCAAAACCTCCAGTCAACAGCCTCAAGTGTATCGTCTCGACCAACACACACCTCAGGCGCCGGCAGAAGAAACCATTGGAAGCCCACATTATTGAAATGCACGAAAGATCCAGTGATTTTGATGTGTTGTTTTTGTGACCATGCAGAGGAGCTGGAAGCGGAGAGGAAGAATGCGACACAGACGGACTCTGTGGAGACGTACGAAGAAGCTTTCGAGCGAATCAGACGCGTCGCAGGCGCAGAAGACACCGACACGTTGGTCAAGCGGTTCATCGAATGCGAGGACACCAATTTTGCTCTGTTCAACTTCGTGAACGAACAGAACAACGAGCTCGAACTTTTGTCAGAACAAATTCAACAGGCAAGTCCCAGCCCACCATGGCAAGACCAATCTCATTCCCCTGCAAGCTCAGCCATTTGTAACATCACATCTTCTTGAAATAAACGTTTGCAGATCAGAGATGACATCGAGAACTTCAAAACACAAGGAGTGAAACTGGAAACGGAAAGGCAGCACATTCTAGAGGAACTGGAAGAGAAAAAACGCAAGATATCTGAAGAAGCAGACGCATACGATGACAAGTTTTTCAAAGTCCAGGAAGTCTTGGACCGTTTGAGAGAAGGTAAACGAACGACAATCTGTGTGACACTCTTGTGCGACGTCATCATTTCTGCTTCGGAATGCGGTGGCACCCAAAAGCAAGCACAGATTTATTACTTCACGTACAGGTGTTGGATCCTTGTTTGAAAAGATACAGTGCGACAGATCCATCATGGACGACTTGCTGGGGTCAAACGAAGAAGTAACGGAGAAAAACGTTCTTCAGTACCTTGGAATTATCGAAGAAAGAACGAATCAAATCCTTTACATCCAGGCTTACGTTCGAAGCAGAAAGGTAGGACACGACAGTTTTTCTGGTGGTGCTTTCGTCAAAGCCGGCAACCAACGACTATGTATTCATCAGGGCTGGATCTCCTTCCCCCCAAAACCACGGAATCATTTTCTTTGTATTGTAGGATCAGGACGATTATCTCAAGCGCCAAACAACCTTGTTGGGAGAAGGCCCTCAACCGATGCCAAAGATACCACCTGTGTTACCACCTTCTATGGGGTGAGTCAAGTATGGCAGCACTTTTGAAACGCTTGTCACCTTTTCTACGTTGCAAGTCTTGACCTCGACTCGTTCTTTTTCGTTGAAGCGACGATTACGACAGTGACACGAGTGACGCCCCTGAAGACGCAGGGAGACCGCTCACCAGGAACGAACTCGAGTCCAGAGTTTTGAAGTCCGTGGTCAAAAGAGAGTCCTTAGCGAGGAAGGCTGGCCTCAAATACGAGGTTACCGACACGAAAGAAAAGTCAAAAAAGAAAGAGAAGGAAGGGAAGCATTGACTTTCACCACTGTCCCCTAATCCTTGAGTTCTTCCACACACCGTGGTGGAACAAATTTTTTGTTTGTGTTTTTGCTTGGTTTATTTTCACAAATACAATTCCCCACAAAAACATTCAACAACTGTCATTCATTCATGATTCTACCAGTAATCTCCGAATTGACGTTGGACGGACAAGTTGACAAAACAGAACAACAATTATGTGTACAATTGGCAAAACGAGGTGGATTTCCGAACGCAAAACAGTGTCATTTACGTACGGTCTGTTGACAAGACAACTATCACAGAAATAAAAGACGGACTCACGAACAAAATACTTGCATTGAATTGATATTCTATGATTCGCGTACTTATTGTGAAATGAATCAAATTTCTCTCCCGAGTTTGTACTGCACAGTTGTACGACACAAAACAGTCGTCTTCATACCTACAACAACGCTAACTTTTGTGCAGTATATATTTGGTGGAAATGTTTGACTCAGTGCGTTCGGAATTCCCAAATGGCTCGCGGAAAATTTATGTTCTGAGCACACTGCTGTAGCATACCGCACTGCCCTGAGTTTCTTCACGAATACACAGCTCGGACACAAAACGTTTCCTCGTTCTTGTCATCTTCGTCGTTGATGAAGACTAGGATTTCCACGCTGTCTGGAGTCTGCGTCGGCGCGAAGCGAAGTCCGATGTTCTGGGTCTCACCGGCTCCGATCTCCAGCCGCGTCTCCTTGAACTGGAGCAGGTCGTCTCTGTTGGTCCGCAGGTGAAACACCTGGTGTGGCGAGAAAAGGTTCGCTGTACATAGAGCAGGAAGTACACCGACGTTGAGAACGTTGTGCACACAAATTGAGGCGAAAACACGCAACCACAATCAGTGGCACAAAGTACCTTTGCCGTGGGATACGGATTGCTGTACGCGATCCTTTTATTGGATCCCCTTCCGCCACCAACAGGCAACTGCAGTTCGTACGCCTTGGATATGATCGGCTTTTTGCACGACACGCACACGAGCCAAGTCCTGATCTGCAAAGAAGAATTTCAAAAATCATGAAAATTCCGCAACTGTTTCTTGCACGCCTGTGTGCGGTTGCAAAAGTGATGTAAAGGTTTTGGAAGCTGGAAAAAGCTCAACCAAACAAATAAGCAAAAGGATCGCGCAAACTCAGACTCACCAGCTGGTGGAACTCTATGTCGACCACGTTTAGGTACAGGAACTTTCCTCCGGGAGTCAGGGGCCTCACGCCGACATGCAGCTCCTGCAAGGCGTTGGCTGCCAGCATCAGCGGTTCGTTCGGCTCAACCTCCATCTCCGAGGAGTGCGACGAGAAAGCCTGAACCAGCCGCGAGGACTGGGTTCCCCTGGATACAGGACAGTGACGCGTGAGGAGATCCAAACACAACAGATACCGTATTCACCCCTGTTTACGTCTCACCCAAATACAAGATGCAGCCTCACTTTTGCCATACTTTTCTGGTGTCAGGTTGTATTATGATCATATTCATCTTTGTACCCATGTACAAGACACACACATACCTTTGGTGTTCTATTGTGGGACAAAAAGGTGCGTCTACAACACGGGTGAATACGGTACTGTGGGTCCGCAGCTGTCTTCACTTTCTCAACGCACTGCAGAATCACACATAATTAAATAAGCGAACCACTACAGTGTCTCTCACCGCAAAATCAGCGTGAACCTTGACGTCTGCCCCTCAATACAAGCCACGTCCACTCGCTGCAAGGCGTGCACGTAGAACTGCCAGATCTGGATCGGCTTGGAGAGGAACGCGTCCTGGTAGACGGCGACGAAGAACCTCTTGGTGGTGGCCGATGGACCACACGCCACCTGAACAAGGAACAGCGTCTCAACAGGATATTTCCGGTCCGTATTCACCCGTATATAAGTCGCACCCAAGCACAAGACGCATCCCAACTTTTGCCTTGATTTTCTGGTATCAGGTCACATCAATCTCATACCTATGTATAAGATGCACCCCTACTTTTGGCCTTTTTTGGGGGGCAAAAAGGTGCATCTTATTCATGGGTGGATACGGTAGATTCAAAAATCACTTGACACGTGCTTGCACAGCAGTGCTGGTTCTACCAGAAAAATTACCTTGAGGAAAACATCGTGCGGCTCCCCCTGCTGGACCTTACGAGATTCACACACAACGTTCGGATCGCTGCATCGAACCAACACCTGGTTCATGACCGGGCCACCCACGGGAACACCTGAAAGGAACGTGAAAACCCATCGCTCCTTTGCAAAACATGGTGATGTGGAAAAGATGTGAGTTTGGTGCAGAAACTGAGTTGCCTGGCGGAGGGGTACCTGGCAAAGTGTGAAGAGGAGGCAGTCTGATGGATTTCTTCAGGAAGCTCTGCTCAGGGTGATGAAACCTGAACGTCTGATCGACGATGTGCGGCTGAGGTTCCACCTTCACAGCCAGAACGGAAACTGGTTTGTGACTCTGAGTCTTGAAGATCACTTTGAGGAGTCTGGTTCCCATTGGATCGTCCTTGTGACTCCGGCCAGCTGTCTTCTTGTCCGCAGGACGGAAGGGATTACTCGGCGCCTGTGCAAATACAAGGACAACTGTAAGAAACTCTTCCTCCCCATTTTCGCTATCTGCTACAGACATCCAAACACCAATTGGTGACTTCACCTGGGGTTGTACGGTGTGATCAGCCCTGAAGGTGATGAACACGAAGGGCACGTTGACAGACTCTTTGGGTCTCAAGAAGATCTCGGGGCGTTCCGACTTGGTCTCCACGTTGAACATGCCTTCCTCCACCGGGGTGGACAGGTTGTTGAGCACCTTGTAGTGGCGCCACTCTCTGGTGTCAGTCACAACCCTGCAACCACACAGAAACCGGATCAACTCTGCAGCTGGTTGCAGCGTGTGGTAACACTGCATTCTCTGAAGCAAAAATCTATTTTCAGCGACATCTCACCTCAGCTCCGGGTCACTGACTTCAATGATTATCGTGTGTTCGGTGTTGTAGGGATTCCTGAGGAAGAACTCGAAGAACTCGGCGGTGCCCATGGACGGGTGGATGGTGTGTTCGACAGTGATGGCCTGGTTCAGCATGTTGCGGATGCCTTCCTTCTTGTTCATATCTCTGTACATTTCGATCGTCTTCAAGTCGCTCGCCCGCTCTTCTTTTTCTTGTCTGAAGGTCTGCAGACAGAAATGCGGCCGTGTGTGAAGTTCCACGACGCACAATGCACGTCAGGATCACCGCCTTTTCCTTGATGAAAGTCAATTGCAGAACAATTTTCTTGTGTCAAGACGAAAATGGCAACAGAGCTTTCCCTCCGCAGAGCCACCTCACTCTGCCGCGGTCCCACCCTCTCACAGCTTTTCCCCGCATCAGAAGCTCACTCACCCTGTGCGGGAGCTGCGGCCCCGCACCCTCCACCTGCCGCACCGCCTCCATGCGCGCCAACTTGCGTCGCTTCTGCTCGGCGTCGGCGTGCGTGCGCTCCTCGGCGTTCACCAGGTCTTTGTGCTTCTTGCTGAAGAGCGCCGTCGCGAGCTCGTGGTCCACCTCCACCATGTGCAGCGCCTTCGCTTTCTTACGCGCAGCTGCTCCAACACACAAGTTCGCAACACATGTCGATCCCAAGCTGACAAGTTTATTTTGGGAGAGTGAAAAAATCTGCTGTTGCGCACAAGACAGAAATTACAAAATGTCATCACGCACGAAATGGTACAATGACTGATAATAATGCGAAGAACGACAGTGTCCGATGTGCGCGTTTTACCTCTCGCGTGTGAATTGACCGCGTTGAGACTCCCGCCGGCGAAGGCCCCGGCGCCGTCACTGCTCATGGACACGATGTGGCGGGGCTTGGTTTGCCCAGCCAGCCGTTCTACAAACATCCAAAGTGACGTTTGGATTTCACAGCACGATTGCATCGAGTTGGATCATGTGGTCACGTGGAACCGGAAGCGCGGACACTCCGCTGCCGCACCTGTGCGTCCCAGGACGGGGTCTCCTGGACGCCCGATGTTGGCGAGCCGCAGGTGCAGCCGCCCCTTGAGGACGGTGTTGACCTCTACCGGCCTCACCCCGCCGTCTCGCGCCAGGTCTCCCGACGGAATCACCGACTCGCCCTCCACGTACTCAGTCGAGACGATGTCCAGTTCGTGCGTCACCTGCACCGCCTCCCGTCCTTGTCGACACAGACTCTACAAACCAACAAAATCCTATCAGTGAAAGAATTCTCGTTGCTTTTGTGTCTGGCGTTTGGTGTCACCGGACGACGCATCTTCAAGCAAATCAAAGCGAAGCAGTTTGTCTCAGTTTTGCCAGCTGCATTCTTCACCCAACCACTCCGCACTTGTAAACGCGTGCAGCGGACGCACCTTGAGTTCGGCGGAGCAGGAGCCGATGAGAAGCAGCGAGTCTCCGTCCCACACATCCACGTGTAGCGTCTGGTTCGCCAGGTGCTCCACGAAAAGTCGACCTTCTCCCGGCTTCCAGTACGCCGGGTCAATGTTGTACCGTATCTGAGGACCACACCATGTCCATCAACGTTCCTCGAAAATCGTCAAAAACTTTGCTTGAAGCGTACATTCGCAAGAATATCTTGCAGTTTGACAAGGATGCACATGTACGCGATGTGTGAACCGAGCAATGCACACCAATTTCTGACACACAGAAAGGAGCACAAACCTGATAACCCGGGGGCCCCTTGAGCACGGAGCCGTCCTTGTCAAGTTTTTGCAACAGGCAGGGAAGAGATCTGGGGTCAGCTGAAAGTTCGCCTTCCACGTTTCCAAGCAACAGCCTGAAATCAAATCAATGAACCTTGAACCTTGGAAGAGAAACACCGGGGTGACGATTTATTGCAGGCAGTTCAGTGAGGGAGAGTCCAAATACGATCCACCTGTTCTTCGGGAGGGAACTGAACGAGGAGCGAACCTTTCTGTCGTAACCTGAGGGAACCTGTAGAACTGGAAGGTGAAGAAGATGGTGGACGGCTGCTTCAGATCCCCGCCTCCAGAGTCAAAACTCAACATCCTGAAACAATGCAACACATTTGCCAAACCAGCGGTGCAGTTTGCAACAAAATCGCCCTGGTATATACTCTCGCTGAGTGTTGTGTACCTGGAGTACGCCAAGAACTGCAAAAAGACTTCGTTGGCCTGGAGCCGGTCCGCCTCTTCCTTGGCCATGATGACCTTCACCTTGTCGGAGGGGTCGACGACATCGGGCGGTTCTCCGTGTCGGTCCGTGACCTGGTCGAAGCCCGCCGTGTAAAGTTTGGCGTACGCAGAGCGGGACAGCGTTTGGCTCCTACAGAATGAGAGAAAAGAAGGTGTCGCTATGTTATCACTGGGCGCCATGATGCTCAGGCTCCGAAGGACAGTGACCCCTTGGCCACACCGCGTGCGCCAGCGCATCACGCACAGCTTTTACAGCATTCCGCACCATGTACCAGCGCATGATTGGGGTTGGAACCCATCCATGACCATGGTAGCACACATGCACTTCAGTGTGAACACAACCATAGACATACATGTATGAAGCCCATTTTGGTGCGATGTGACCTTGGCGTGCATGTGCGCTGGCGCACGCTGTGTGGCTGAGGGGTGATAGATGGAGATTCTTGACCTGTGCATGCCGGGAACGGAAGCCATGATGGGCGCGTGGACCGGAGTGAAGGGCAGTTCCTGCAGCTCCGCCGTGGCAGCCGGACCGCGCGCAGACTGCACCGGCTGAAAACAAGAGAAACACGCTGAGGCATTTCCTTGATCGCACGAAGAGAAATTTCCGTCTGGGACAAGAAGGCGGTGAAGGTGGAAGTGGACATTTTTGGGCCAGAACGTGTGTTGAGCTCGGACGAGTCCGCAAGGTGCGCTCCATGAAGACGTACTCGTACGTATACGGGGAACCAAACTGAGAGTTATCCACTCCACATGACAAAGCTGACGCACGTGTAGGTGGAGATAACACAGACAGAACTATTGAGCTCGAGATCAGATCTACCAGCATGCCATTCTTTGGTGTTTGTTTCTTTGGAGCAAAATACAATGGGTTCTCAAATAACTACACCAAAAGACGTTCCCAATATCTAGATTCATTTGAAAGGAGATTTGGCACATCAAAAATACAAACGGTTGTGCTACTCACACGCGAATGTGATTTGAGCAACAAAATCTTTCATCACTTTTTCAATCACGTTATCAATGGGCGAAACACTGCGACCAAACAGAGGCAGCAACTGAGGGCTTTGTACACGCATCTGGCGAACAATTTGTAATCATCCCCAACACTATTGTGGAGGAAACGAGTTCACTAGTCGTGTGTTCCCTCCATGGACATCAGTGAGCGAAAGCACACAGAGCTCTGCAGGACACATTTGTGCCAGAAAGCCAAGTGAAACATTCTGCACGAAAATCCTTACCCAGCCGTATCCCATGTCGTACTGACAAGGAAAAAATCCAAATATTCTTTTGAAACAGCGGCACAAAAACCAAAAATTCTATTGCGAGTAAAACACTTGAATTTGCAAATCGAAACGGTAACTCGCACCCTTCGTCACTCACACCACAGGACACCGGACAAACAAGAACGATCAACACAAAACGCCTGAAAACCACAAAACCGACTTATCTCTTACTCACGTGAGTTCGGCACAAGCATTTTGTCTGAAGAAGCGAGCTTTCCTAAAAGTGAGTTCACTTTGTCCAAAACAAAGACAAAAGCTGTGGCCATGTGGAACGAATGATGGATCTTTTTCTACAATTTTCAGCCACAAAATCTGCACGTCCCCAACAAGCGCTGCTTTTCTCTCCTCCAAAAAAACAATCGTGCTCCAGGAAATTCTCTCAGCGCCGAAGCCAGATTCCCGCACAACCACAACGATGTTCATTTTTGATCCAGCCAAGTTTTGCCTTCGAATTGCCGTTGAGTTTTACTCTTTGGACCCGAAATTTCGTCAATAACTAGAACAGACCACACCCCTCGTAACCTGCAGACTTGCAGGTTCACGCACACTTCGTTGCTGACCTGACCTCAACAAACAGCAGCGTATACAAAAAGACGCTCATCATCAGATTCCCAGGACAGAGCAACACAACCGATGCAAGGACCATCCTCATCACCAGATAACTCAAGGTTCAGCACAGACACCCACAGAACAGCACACACAACAACAACGCTGCATGTACTTCATTTTTCTCTCCCACAAAAATCTTTCATTCACACGCTTCCTGAAATGATGGGTCTCAAACTCACAGTGGGTCCATCCCGCACATGAGCCACCTCGACGGGGATGAACTGCCGCGCCGACTGCTGGTGGTACGATGACATGATGTAGCCCATGCTGCTCTCTCGCGCGAACGACTGGTTGAAGGCCGTCGGCATACCGAAGGGGCTCGGGGATGGCATCCCGATAGGAACACCCGCCTGGCCGTGTGGGGTGAGGTACCCAGCATACTGGCTCATCGCCGTGCCCGGTCTGTTCCCGAGAGTCAAGAGAAACACGTGTGAAGCAATTTCGCAAGAGAGATGTTCTTTGAAAACCTGGCAGAGAGTGAAATTTCGTCCAGAAAGCGGAATTCTGAAAGTCTGCGTGACAAAATGATGATATGAAACTGTCAACTCTGCATGAAAGGAGACGCGAAACAAACTGTACAGATTTGAAGATTGTCAGCACAACACGGGAGAATTTAAATTGTGCAAGAAAACATGGTGTGAAGAACAACAAGCACAATTTGTCTCCTGTCTGCAAACGATTTTCTGGTTGTGTTTTCGCACAGAGGACGGTCTCCCAAGTGAAATTGTCTGACGAAAGTAACTTGAATCTTGAAACGACAACAACAATAAGTGCATGACATTTGTGTAATTTTTGTACACACAGGCATCAAAACCTTTTCACTGTGTGCAAACAACGTTTTGGACTGTGCTGTCAAAACAATTAACTGTTGTGATGAACATGTCAAAAATCTGAAATGACGCGCATGTCAGATTTTCCATGCAAATCTGGTGGAACATGGTCACAGTAACATTTCTCCTCAGAATTAGAGAAAGCTTACGCTGGAAGAAGCAGGTCCCCAAAATCTTGCGTTTCTTTTGTTTGCTTTGGTCGTTTCTTTTTCCATTCAATTGCTCGACCAACCTCCTTTTGACTGAGTAATGATCGGGCGCCAGGAAGCGAAGAGAGAAACGCAAGGAAAGCGACAAGGTTGAAGAAAGCGAACACTTCAGATCACCAGCAAGTTTTGCAAAACCGGAAATTCTTTATAGTTTTGCTCGACTCATTTTTTTAAATTTCCTCTCAGAGAAAAATCCTTCACAATCGTACAAGTTTCAGATCTACCTGGTTGGCACAGGGGGTCTCCCGGTGACCTGGATCTCGGCCAGGGCTCCGCTGCCCTCGCTGTTAGGAGAAACGGGCCGCGCCGAGTCCTGCGGGAGACTCAGCAGCGGAATCGTCGGAGGCACGTTCTCTCTGTCCTGCGACTGAAAACAGACCCGAAGCCACGAATCAAAATCAACAACGGCGCAACGAACCAACAACACAGAGCAAAAGACGCAAGATTCACGACACTCACTTTGTAACTCTCCCGAGCGAAGAAGAAGGAGATGACGCCCTGCCCGGCGGCGCCGAGGCTCGCGCTGCTGCCCACGCCCTCTAGTGCCTGGCGGTAGACGAAGCAGCTGTCGGGGACGGGCGTCGGTCCGCTCAGCAGCGCCACCGTGTGTTCGGCGTCGCGCAGGTTGCTGATCGGACTCCATGCCGCCCAACGCAGCTTCACCCGAAACGTGGACGACTTGGCCATGCTCGCCTGCGAACGATGGGAAATGGATGAGTGACAGACCGATAATGACACGCGGAATATCAACGCCCACTTGCCACACACTGATAAAAACGATACAAATGTGGCAGCAAAAGTGGAAGTTTTCTGTTGTTTTCTCGTACATCCACTTCCATTTTCGGTGGAACATTTGCACCATAATATGCGTTGGGTTTCGTCTTTTTCGCGACAGCAGACTAAACAGCAAAATAAACGCTCACTCTTCTGTCTCTGTCAACCATCGGTTCTCCCAGCATGTACTCAATGACGAACACGACGGTGAAGAGCGGGTCCTCCAGCATCCCTTCCAACTCCACTCGGTTCCGGTGCACCAAGGCCGTCACGGAGCTGCCCCTGCGGGACGCACATCAAAATTCTTCCGTCTTCAATTTCAAAACGCAAAACAACCACTCACAACCCACGACGCACATGGGTGCGCACGCGCAGCTCTGCAACGCACATGGACCCGGTGGATGCTGTCCTCTGGTGGCCTGCGCGCCCGATACCCGCGGTGCTGTTGCGTCGCAGCGAACCCTTCTTGACCTTCTCGCCCGACTCCGCGCTGAGATGCACCACCTCAGGCTCCCGCACGTACGTCAGGCCGTTGTGCACCGCGATCTGCAGGCACAGTTGACTGCTTCAGTTGGTTCATACACGCACGCACGCATACACATACGCTCGCACTGACCCAGACACATACATAGACATAGACACAGACACACACGTCTCGCCTACACTCAGTGGGTGATCGAAAGGGTCCTGCACTCATACACACACGCGCACACGCACACACACACACACACACACACACACCAACAGTCTGTGGGAGACAGAAGGTGCGCAGTGCGCGCACGCACGCACACACACACACACACACACACACACACACACACACACACGTGCATCACACTGTGGTACTGCACTTCCTCACACGAAGGTTTCACCTGGAGTCTCCTCTCTTGGATGGAGATTGTGGAACCATCCGCGACCTTGTCCTCTCGATTGATCCTGTCCTCGTTCAGCTGTCGACACAACTCCTCTTCGAACTTGTCTATACTCGGATTCAAATTCACGCTGATTTTCTCTATGTAGCAGGGCAATGGTTTGAGCAGCCGGGGCTTCTCTAGCGCGTGTTTTCCTGCAAGACAAACTGACCAACTGAGTGTCCTGTTCACTCAACCTGCCACAAACTGACGTGAACATCAGGAAGAAGTGTACATTTACCTTGTAACCTGGACCTTTGCTCATCGACACCAGGAATCGTGTCGTTCAGTCCGTACAGAACGTTTTCCTGGAGGAAGTTCATCGCTTTGTGCATGTTTCTGTGCGTAGTCACCGTGAACAAAAGCTGACAGCCGATGATGATGGTCAGTTGCGGATTTTCTGAAAAAGAGAAAAGATTCACAGAATCCCTCTCTTTGAATTCAAAGTGCCAAGAAATGACTGAACAACCAAGACGACTCGAAAAGAAAACAAAACAAAATTTACTTTCAATCGGATCATCCAGATATAGAAGCGCCCTGGGACTGCCATGGTAGATGTCCACCCTGCAATGATCAAACACACTTTGCAAAACATTTCACAGCACCTTTCTCAGTGGAAACTATACAATTTTTCAAAAAGTGTGGGAAAGACAAAACATGAGAAGTACTGACCTTTGCGTGAGCGGCGCTTTTCCGCTCGACGAGTCCGGCATGTCGTCCTCGATCCTGAAGATGGGCAGCACGCCCCAGCCGCACGACACGTGCTGCTTCTGCCCGTCCTGCGTCTCCGTGACAGCGACGATCTCAGCGACAGCCACGATGCTCGGCTCCGTCAGCGACGTGTGGAAATACACGCTCTGAAACAGATCAAACAGGAACCGACTGATCAATGCCTGCGTGGACCCCAGAACACAGAACAGCTGCGAACAGTCAATGGTCAAAGGTCCGAACCCAGAACATGGAAGTACACGCTCTGAAACAGACCACAAACTGACCACGAATCAATGCCTGCGTGAACTCCAGAACAACACAGACCAGATGGGAACAGTCAAGATTCTTGAGACGAAGTGCGAATTATTCAACCGAGAATGTGGAAGCTGTCATCACCCACGTGTCAGTCGCACCCAAGTAAAGGACGGACCTCAACATTTGCTTTGTTCTGGCAGTGAGGTCTCGTTGAACAATGGAAAATTCAGGGCCATGTGCAAAACACAGCACTTCGTCGCTGCTTTATTTCAGAGCGAAAAGGTGGGAGGTGGGTCATACACGGGTAAATACGTCATCTGTTTCAACAGAGAGTGTCAAAAGGACGGTATTTTGACACGAGGTTGTCTGGTCACCTTTGCTGAAAGTATTGGAAACGGACAGAAGAACTGCTCCTCCGAAACAGCTGCCCCGCTCTCACAAACCTGGCAGCAAGGATCAAAATCTGCCGATCGATCACAAACACTCGACCAAGCACAAAAGGACACAAATGGAGCGATGGCTGGTGAACAATCACTCGAAGTCGGCGCACAAGTAAGGGCGTGCTTTAACGATCCGTTCCCGCGGAACCAAGCTGCACAAACAGGGTTTTGCATGCATGAGTGGTGCGTGGGCCATCAGCGAAGGAGCGACGGAACACAGTATCGATTGTGTTGGTCTTGTCATGACAACATCATCAACATTGCAGAATGAATTCGACGTTCATGTCAGATACGGCATCACATGTTTCTTCGGTGTCACCCACACATCGATCACACCACGCAAAATGCTTGTTTTCTCTCGTGAAACGGACAAAGTTCCGTGGCCAAAAAAAAACCACCAAAACAACAACAAACAAACATGCAGGCAAGTTCACCATTCTGGAGAGTCAGAGGAATCAAAAACAGCTTGCAGCAGACAAAGTGGATCTTGAATCATGTCTGCAGTGTCACCCATACACGGAACTGACCTGGTTGTAGTTGAGCCTGGTCTTCTGTCCAGTCGCCTTGGAGTGCACGACAGGACCAGCCCAAGTTCTCCCGAAGAACTGTTTGTACGTCAAGTCGAAAAGAGACACGTTCAGTTTGTAGTCCGTGCCCCGGTTTCCCTGAAAAGAAAAGACACAAGAAAATTTTATTCCATAGAAAAACGTTGCCACTCTGTAAACCGTGCATGTCAATTCACATGAAAACACAGATCAATTTGTTGAATAAAACATAGTGTTGTCCGCGCTTGAAGCAACAGGTGCCGAGTCGCACGAACCCGCCGCGTCTCCTCCTCGGTGATCGGTAAAGGCAGCTGTTCCACGCTCTTTATTCCGATATGGAAGGGATACGTCTGCGAGTGAGCTCTGACCAGTCTGTCGTACGCAGGCTGAAGTCCGTATTCTACCTTGCTGAACATTTTCTCAACATTCTTTGCCTGCTGTCGATGCATTTTCAAAGCATCTGTTGCTGCAGTTCTCAATGTGTTTCCAAAATCACTTTGATTCAGAGTTCGTCCTCTGGTTCCGTCCATGCTCAAGCTCTTCCGCTTCGCACTCGGCGTGAGTTGACGCCACATGGAAGCCGAGGACGCGTGCAGACTCATACTTTTGCTGCGCCTTATCCCGGACGCGCTGGAGTTCGAGGCTCTCCGAGCAGTGTCCGGCGGCGCGGGGGACGGGGTCGCCGGCAGAGTCGCCGCGACGGCGGCGGGTGGGTCCTGCTCCTCCCCGCCGCCCTCCCCTCCCTCCTTGTTATCCTCCTCGATCCTGCGAGACGCGTACACGGGAAGAGACGACGAGAACCGAGCGCGTCGCCCGCTCGGCGGAAGCGGAGACCGCGACTGCGGCGGCCGGTTCTTCACAGCCAGGTTCAGCATTGTCGCGTTCAAACGTCCAAATGCGGGAAGTCTTCAAAGCCTGCCCAGACACACGTCCTCAGAACAACGCAATTTATGTCCGTGGTAAACAGGCACGAAACACGATCTGGCAATATTCCCAACAAACAGCTCGTTAGTTGAGTTTGTTACACACGTTGGAATCTCCACGACGTCGATAAGCGCGTGATCCGAATCTGAGCGCGACCAATCGTCAATCAATGATCAGTCAAACAGCAACCACATGAAACTTTCATTCCAAATGTCATAAGCGACGTCCTCACTGGATTTTGAGGATGGCAAGTCAACGGTGATCAGATCTGTTGTGAATATGCATCAAAGAAGGGCGGGACCGCAAGTCTGTCGACACCCAACCGCAGCGGAGTCGGCATCGATCCGAAACAACAAAACGCCGCCAGTGCGCGACAGCGAGAAAGGTTGGAAAAACTCTGCCGCTTATCTGCAGAAGGGCGTTAAATTCCACCTCAAATGTGACGACGCTCAGTTTTATCGATGTCTGGTTAGCAACTCATAAATATTTGAATCAATTTGTGCAAGCGACGAGCAGTTCAAATTTCGGGTTTTGCCGTCAAGAAGGTCGCTGTTGAAGTACAGCGGAGCAGCTTATCAAGGAAAGCAACATTCGTCTTCCTCTTCGTTTGAGAGCACCAATATTTCCAGGCTCAATTTAAACAGGAGACACAAGTCAATACTACACATGCAGTCCAAGCAAACAAAGCTGACAAGAGCTGAAGTAATTTTCAAAGCTGAAGAATTCCCACGCATCGATGTGAGCCAGGTGAGTCCCTTCAATGTCGAATCATTGTGCTTTGTCGACGACATCGGATCAGGACAAGAACACTATTCAGGCAAAGCTCGCGTCTCAGCACCGGCAATTTTTTTTCTGAGAACAGCGGAAGAATACAATTTGTCATCACCGCTGGAGACAGAGACTGCAGCGAGTGTTTGAAAGGTTTTGGATGTCAAAAAACACCACAACAAGTACTGGGGTGTGGCGTGGATCAGGTGGATCAGGTGCCACTGGGCATGGTATCCCTGATGCCAAGTCCAACTTTTGATGCTTGAACCGCAGACGCCTATACAGGCGCAGAGGTGGCAGAATGGCATCCACTGTGCCACTACGTGTGCAAATTCTGGGCAGCTGCAAAAAACTTGAGCACTGTCCGCAACAATGGGTCCGCAGACACGAACAATTTTAGATTTTTCTTCACAATTGAACCCACTCCAGATGGCCAGACAGATCCTGGCAGTTTGAACCAGTAAACAGCAGTCTTTCCACCATCGACTTCACGCACACAGCTTTTTCTTCGCCTGTGCAGCGTCACAAGTCGTGTGCGTATTTGACCAACAATGAACACGACGATGCACTGCTGCCAAGGTTTTACAGTTTGAATCACTGTGCTTCCTCCATGTGATTGAACTCTATGGTTCAGGAAGTACGTCTGATGTGTTTGTTGGGCCACAAACCAGACCGGACATCAGAAACTCAAATTTCCACTGTATGCAACCGCAACATGAGGTTTACGATTGAGCGCTCACGCATGCCCATGTACAGCCACCACAATCCAACGAAAAAGCAGAGTGTTGAGAAAAGGAGTGCAAGGCAGTGGCAATCATCCCATCAGGCGCTTTCATAGGTGGTCACCCCTGGTCAACACCGGCTTGCCAAGAGGGTGATGATCACCATCACCCACGATCATCACTGAGTGTGGTCACCCACTCTCCAGTGTATACACAACACAAACCGCCCGACAAGCGCGCCTGTGTGAAAAAGACTACAACAACAAGAAGTTCCGAGGCGGGAACCCTGATGGTCGCGGAAGCGGAGGGGGAGGGGGGGTGGTTAGTGGGGGAGGGGGGTGGTTAGTGGGGGAGGGGGGTGGTTACATTCCAAAGTGCGGACAAACGCACACATGAATGCTAAGGGTTTTTAAGCTGACAGCGGCACCTAGATGGCCGGCTACGCGACCATCAAAAAGCGTCAAAGGTCCAACCAAAGTGGAATTGATTGCACACATACTGCACAAAAGTATCCCGCCACGTCATTCTGCGTTGAAACGTACTTCCCCAAGAAAGTCGAATTCACACAAGGATCTCAGGAGTGGATGTTTAGTGTGTGTGTGTGTGTGGAGGGGGGGGGGGAGGGACTGGTGACCTCAAAAACATGTTCCACATGCACACAAAAATCACTTTCAGTTTTACACACGCCACCTCTTCCCTTCCATTTCCAGAATTCGGCCAAGTCTGCAAGATTCCTGACAGGTACATTGTCGAGCAAGACTATCGGTGCAATGAAACTTTCAGCGATTTGCCGACACAGCGTGTATCAACGCTGCTAAATGTTCTTGTTTACTGTCATCCCACGATCCCTCTTGACCAAATCTTGGATGCACCCCTGAATTTTCCACAGAACTGACTGATCTTTCGATTTCCAACACCGTTGTCACCCGCCCCCCTCCCCTCATCTGCAGCGGTCCAAATTTCATTTGACACGCGACACTTGGAAGTTTCCACGCAAGCTTTGGACACGTTGGTGCTTCACAACACAAACGGCAGTGGCGGCGGCATGTCTCTGATTTCTGGATAAATACCAAAAGTGGGATGTGCCAACTTGATGAATGGAATAGAATCTCGTTGTGGGCACTTGCGCCGCTTGAACAGAAACAGGCGGTCAGTTCGGTGGCTTCAATGGTCTGCACCATCATGACCAGGTCAGAGTATAGCACTCAGTGCCTTCAGCCCAATCCAGTAAGGACTTTTCGGGGTTCAAGTGCAAACGCAAAGGTGCAGATCGCTTCAACGTGGGATGCAACTGGTAAACTTGGGATTTTGCTGTGTTGTTGCAGGGACTTGAATGGACAAGTCGAGAAAGACCGGACAACATAATTCCTCGTTCGTGCAAAACTTTACCTTGGGAGTCAGTCCTTCGACGCTTTTGAGAGACAGACAGAATGGGGCGGCATCATCTGCATGGATCGCGATCCTGTCGTATGCGACAGGCAGGGAAACATTTCGTTGGACATGTTCCCTCCAACTGCGCGCCCTGCCCGTGGCAGCCATATTGTAAACATTCCTCTCTCACGACGGAAACGGCCGAATAAGCCGCGCGGCCAATGAACGTGCGTCGTGCGACTCCGTAACTAAACCGGAAGCAACAACCACGTGGCTACGCAAACACTGCGAAGTGCTGCAAAAGTGACAGAAAATTATCAATGAGGTATTGGTCACACTTGTGCTTGATTCTGTGAATACCTTTCATACACACTGAGTCTTGAAGATACACAGAACACATTTAAAACAGGCAAACCGAAATCAGATAAAATTTTCATGGAAAGTGGCCTATCTTTCCAGACAGAATGCCCGAGCACACTCCATCACCGACGCCAGAACGAGCGATCTATGGTTTCGTCTTGTACCTGGGAGGCTGGATCATGTTGGGTAAGAACAAGACTTCCTTCTGACTCGCACATTCAGGTCGATTCAGTTTCTTGGGAACACACCTCTGCAGTACCCGCCTGACTGCACAAAAGTGTCCCCACGGTGTTGTGTGTGATTCTCAGTCCGAATGCCTCTGTACTCACTCGTTCGAGCCATTTGCGAATGGATCATTGTTTTGTTTTTCAGGCATTTATATCATGTGGGCATACGTTCCGGACGAATGGTTGCACCGCTTTGGCCTGACATATTGGCCCCAGAAGTAAGTTTCAGGTTTCTTCGTTTTGGCCGTTGCGTTCAGGTTTTGTGATCAAACGCTCAGTCGAAAAACAAGACACTTGTATTCAACAGAGTGTGTACCCTTTTCAGGTACTGGGCTTTGGCCATCCCAACATACGGAATGGTCACTTTGGTTTTTGTCGTGCTTCTGTACGTGGGTTACAACTTCACCATCACAAGTCCACTCGACTCCATCGACACCTTGACAGGTGAAACTGATCTCAGTTTGGTCTCACTGCATGTTTCGTGCAGTTACAACGCACACGGAAAGCGAATGTTTCGGAAGATGCAGGAATGTCCAACGAGAAATATAAACTGCGTTTTCTGCAGTCGCAAATTGACAGCAATCAGTCCCTTTCCGTTGCAGACAAACATGCGAGAGAAGTACGAACGGAGGGATTGCCAGAAGGTGCCATTCCGCCAATTGGGGACTTGGACATCAGTTCAGTGAATCAGATTTTGTACAACTCTGACGCTGGATAACAGAGTTGTCTCACCACACAATTCCTAACAAGTGCCAAGCTCCGCAATGTGTTCATTTTCTCGTGACAAAATAAAACTTCGACCTCACAAAAATCACAGTCTTATTGTTGAAGAAAAATCACATTTTCTCGAGTCGTGATTGGCATTGCAACATGTGCAAGTGAAAGCAATGGCAAAGAAAACACCAAATTACTGCTCCGCGCTTTGTGTGCCGGCGGAATCAAGTTCGGCCGGATTGACCTCTTCCGGTTTGGAAACGTCTTTTGTTGTCAGTGGTCCAACCACCACCCCATTTTGGAAATCGCTGTCAACTGACGTGTTGCCGGCTGGTTTCTGCAAGCTCTCAGAGTCTGTAACTGAGCCATTCAGGTGATTGGTCTCTTCCGCACCGGCCTCCAGTTCTCCTTTTGTGGCTGCCTCCGCATCAACAGGCAGAACATTTGGCAAGTTTCCTTCGGAAGAGTTGGAATTGGGTTCATCATCCACTTTCCCTTCGTCCTGATTCTTGGCAGTTTCCGACGAACTGAGCTGCCATGTCGGAAGAACTGGGGTGAACTTCGGTGTTTGGGGAAACTGATTTCTGAAGCACGAAAGCAAAAGTTCAAAACGTGCTGCTTGCGATGGCAACTTCTGAACATTGAAACGAAACATTCGGGTGTCGGGTGGAGGCAGAGGACACTGACCTGCTCAAAAGTAATCCTTTCACGGATGTTATTTCTGACTTGAGTTCGTTCAAAGCTTGTGCATCTTGCAGCTTGTGAAACTCGGTGGGTCCCTGGAACATTGAAAAGCAAAACTGTGTGTTCAGGAGTGACCCGCAGTCGAACTGCAGATGCAGAAAGAAGGCATAACACTCACCCTGTTTGTGGCTGAATCCAGCACGATTTGTTTCACATCTTCCTTGTGATCCGTGAGAGTCACTTGGATGGCGTCGACTCCTTTGGTGATATCACCGATTCTTTCCTCCAACTGAGAAATACTTTTTCGAAGAACTTGAAGTTGCGTCTCTTGTTCACTCGGACCAAAGAGAAATGGTTCAACAAATTTCTGAAAGTGAAGACAGTTGCTCGCAACGGAATTTCCCCGTATTGAGGGAATGTTGCAGGTTGTTCCAGTGTCTACACACGTGTGTCTACCTTATAAACATGGTAAATAGCGTATCCAAGACCACCGAACAAAACAGCCGAACTGAAAAAATCCTTCAGCCTTTGCCAAACTGACGAAGTCTGCTTCTCTGAAAGTTGTGGGAGGTGAGAAGTCTCAAACTGAGACATTTTATCAATCTTGACGTAAATACGGCAACAGCAAGATTATTGAGTGTTACCTGGTTGAACTTGTGCCATGTGACCCGTTTTTTCGAACGCAGCTCTGATTTCCTCTTCAGTCAATCCTGTTGACAATTGAAAAACAGTCATAACATCCAAACCCTCTTCACAACTGAAAACAACACCTCTACCGACTGGTAGCTCTGCTCGCAATGAAATTGAAAGACTAACCTTTCTTGATCAAGAAACTTTTCTTCTGATTGACGCTGCTTCCTTGAACTTCTCGGTTTTGTAAAAATTTGACCGCTGTCGCAATCTGAAAACACACGGATGCAGGACTCAAGGACGGATCCAGGGGCACCCCACCTTCCTCGAAAAAGTACGTACGAGCGTACGATCCCCTGTAATTTGGCGCCGAGGCACAAAATGTTCTTTTCGCGTGCCAATTTTCAGTTGAAGTTCCCCCCTTCTGTGAGCTATCCTGGATCTACCCAGACATCCAAACGAAGAAACAGTTCCACATGAATTCTTTTGCGCTAATCATGAACAGTTCACCATGTTTTCTCGGGGAAGAGGTCTCAGGTCGGCAACGGCAGATTCAGTCTGAAAAAGAACAACCAAGCTTGTTCTTACTCGCCCCGTTCGCGCCTGTGATACAGAAGAGAGTGAGGGAGCTCCAAGATGAGACATATAAGAGTCTATACGAGGATCTTTCAAGTCAAAGTGTCTCTCAGCATGTTCAGCGATGTGCACCCATTTGGACACAGATGAGCACATTCTTTGTTTGCAACAAAATAATTGCGTAGTCTGCGAGTGGACAAGAACATGCACAAGGACACTTTGACTTGAAAGATCCTCGTATCTTGACCCACAAGTTTGAAAATCCCAAATGGTTGACTGAACAGTTTAGTCAACATTCAATCGGTTGACACAGATCCACACCACTTGGGTTGATCTATCGTGCAGCACCAATTCTTTCTTGCCCCAAAACTAGAAACGCCACGCAACTGGAAAGCACTTGAATGCCTGTTTTTCACATATCGCTTACTTTTTCGTCTGCCATGTTTTCTGGACGATCAGTGCAAGATTCACTTCCGGAACAATTGCTCGTGAAGTCATACTTTCTTTATTCCTCCAGTAAACACCAAAAAGGTGTTGAACATATGCTTCTGTTTCAGCGTAACACATTTTTAAGACTCAGTTCGAAGTAAACACTGGCTTTCAAGGAATGGGTGTGATTGAAATGGCACAAATCTGTTTTGCTCGTGTGGAATGCAACCACCGGAAGTTGGTGGAGGGAAGATTCAGTTTTCTGATTTGCAGTTTATGGGGATCTTGCACGTTTTTTCCGCCTTGATGTGTTTGAATTTTATATCACAAAATGGTCTACAAAACAGTGTTTTTTGTTGTCGTTTTTGTGGCGCACAAAGTTGTCTCCAACACTTTGTATCAAGCGGAGAATATTTGTCCTGAAACTTCTCGAACAGGTGAGATCCTATTTTCCCCGCAGCAATCATTTGGATCTGGCTTTCGTCTGGTGACGTTGGACGAAACCACAAAGTTCTTTTTTGCTTTGTGGATGAAACAGTTCAACACTTCGTTGCTGTTTCTCGTTGGAGCAGAAGGCCTTTTGATGCCGTCTCTTGCTTTGTCAAGTCAGATCTAATTTTCTCCTCTCGATGTTTGCTTGGTTGACTCCACGACGTTTGGCACAAGTTTCCGTCAACGAAACCAAATCCTGGATTCCTGTGTGTTGACTCGTCTGCGAGTTCATGATGGTTTCACACAAGGGACAGGTCTTCGTGTGAGAACAATTTCTGAACATTTTTCAAAAGTTTGTGCTCGAAAGTCGATTTTGAAAATTGTCTGTCAGTTGGCTACTTTCACCTGAGGAAAGCCCAGGTCTCGTTCTCTGATCTCTTGTTGGGCAGACGAAAATCCAGGTCGCCGGGCTTTTGTTTTCTGTGTGGTCACACAGGAAGCCCTGAAAGCTGGTCACATATTCTGAGGCAGACAGTGAATGCACTCAAGATTATTTGAACAGAAAATTCAAGCAAGCACCAGCAAAAACAGTGATCGGTGGCTGAAGAAGTGTCACGCCAGTAATTGTAAATTTTGTTTCACTTCCAGGCAACACCAGCACAACCTATCCGAAGTGGGTGAAGTCTACTGCTTCATTTTCGTACATAAACATCACCTGGGTTTTGGAGGGAGATAGAAAGGACGTCCAGTCGTTCACACTGTTTTACTCAGAGAAAGAAGACAAAGGTGAGTATTTGTGCTGCTCGCAAAATAGTTTTCACAACTGCGGCTCGCACCAAAGCAGATCTTGACCCGTTATGTTGAATTTAGATACTGCTCAGACTCCGCTCTTCACCATTTGTAGGGACCAACTGGACATCAACGGTTCTTCCAGCAAACAGCACCTTCTTCGTTGCTGACCACCTTGTTCCTGGGAAGTGGTACGAGTTCCAATTGGCAGCTCATTTGGCGGACGAGGGTGTTTCGTGCACGAACGCGAAAACCAGGCAGACGGTCTCTGGCTGGGCAAAAAAAGGTTCATTTCCTTTTCTCCTGCATTTTGTGTTGTGTCTTGAAGTTTCGAAACCGGGAAATATTGGCGTTTCCCTCCAAGGAGGTGGGGAGAAGCAACGCTCAACTTGATGCACTTCTTGTGCACAGCAAAACGTCAAGTGCGAATTTCTGTATTCGTCCGCCACAAAGGCGTCTCGGTTTGGAATCATGTCCTTCTCCTACTTTCACAGATTGCAACTGCAATCCCACTGGAAGCAACGGAACGGCCTGTGATGTCAAGACTGGACAGTGTCCGTGCAAAAATGAGGTTTGTGTGAATCGTACTCAACTGCAAAAACGGCTTTCATTTCAAGCACATTCACCAATGGTGGCAGCAGGGGAGCGGACCCACCCTGACATCTGGTTTTGTTAACATATTCATTTGAAACCCTTCTTTTGCATTCTGTGCAGCCACACTGTGATTTTGTCCCCCCCCCCCCCGGACCCGCGAACCTTCATTTGGGGACCATGGAAAAAAATTGTCGTGTCCACACAGGGAACACTGGGCAGGACCTGTGATGAGTGTGAAGACAAGTGGATTTGGCACAACGAGCTCGGATGTATGAAGTGTGGCTGTCCCGATGATCACAGATCCAACGGCACCTGTTATTTTGGTGAGTTCGTGTCTGTTACGAGTCACAGTTCATGAAAATCTCAGAATCAAGCTCTACAAAACACATGTCACTTCAAAATTAATTCCAGCTTGTCTCAACAAGGATTTGTCAACCAGAAACGGAAACGATTTTTTCGCTGCATTGTTCTTGCGCTTGATTACCATTGCTCAAGTCACAAAGCTGTCGTTTATTTTTGTTGACAACCGAACATCATTTCGCTGAACTCTCCTTTTGTCCTTTCAGACGGCCACCACATCCAGCGGTGTGTGTGTCTGAGGAATTTTGGGGGCCCGACGTGCAAATCGTGTGCCAGCGGGTTCTACTTGACTTCCTTCAATTCCATTTGTTCGCCGTGTCAGTGCAACAACAACACGAACCCGTCAGCTTCCAGAGTGTGTGACGTGAATACAGGTGAGTGCGACAAGGTGGAATTGAATTCAAGTAAAGAGCGTTCTGTGTCTTGAGCGAGCATTGACGCTACATCACCAAAGACCGTTTCGCTGTGTTTTCCGGTTCAACTACCCACGCAAACTAAAGGCTATTTTCTGTATTTCGTGCGTCAGGTGAATGTTTAGCGTGCGGCTTCAATACGGCCGGACCGCACTGCAAGAGCTGCGTGGAAGGCTACGTGGGCAGTGGCGTGCACAGGAACTGTACTCCAGCTGGTGAGTGTCGTCGCTTCTGAAACACCAGTGTCAGTATTCGGCAACTGTGCAACATGTTTGGCGGGGGGGGGGGGAGCGATATTTTGTGCCACAATCTGTGGCCACAAGAAAACACCGGGGATGTTCCCAGAGTCCCGACTCCGTCGACGTTTACCGATGTCGATGGCAGAATCAGGATTTGTGCCTTGTACGAGGTGTTTGAGCCCCGCGCTTCACCGAGTGGCTCCGTTGTCCTGCAGGTCTGAAGAACCCGGTGCACGAGGAGACGACACACGGCATGTCTCGCTCCATGACCATCATCCTCGGGCTCTGCATCTGCGTCGGGGTCGTGCTGCTGCTCCTCATGGGGGTCTGCGCCGCGCGACGCATCTGCCTCCGAAAGCCGCCCATGCAGCTGTGGACTGTGGAACTAAAGGACGACCACGAGAACGTCAGTTTTAACTCCATGCTAGAGAACCCGGAGTACCAGAATCCGAACGCGTCGTTACTGATGGATGACGTCCAGTTCTACGGACACTCCACGCCTGTGTACCAGCCCGTCGTTGAAGAGAAAACTCGGATGCGGGGTAAGTTTGACGCCAACATGAGCTACCACACCCTCGGTGAAAGAAGCGTGGAGACGTAGACGCATACGATGTATTGCCATTTTGGAGACAATGAATCTTAGTCCTTTGACTTGCACCCTGCATGTTGCAGTGCTTTGCCCATAAATTCTTTTTGCACGTGGAGTCCGGTCAATTGGACAAACTGGTGAACGAGTGATCCGACAAGGGTCCAAAATACTGCCGGAGTTTTGGTGTCCGAGTGGACACGATCACGAGTGCGTCGCAAAGCATTCACTGCGTCGTGAAAAGAAGCGGGAACCGGGAACTTGCCGCGCGAACCTCGTGTTGTACGAAAATACCAGTGATTTCCCTCAAACTGCTGCAATTCCGTCGACTATGTTGACAGGTGTTTGTGAACCAAGCACAAGTGTTCGTCCAGACGCACTCTTCTGGTCAAGAGCATGCTATTTGTCCACCGCCTGTTGTCTTTGAAAACAAACGCAAATCGAGTTCCATAAGTGACATGTGGTTTGAACGACTTGAAGTCACGTGATGTACGTACGGGAGCAGCACACTGAAGTTGTCGTCAGTCTTCCCACTTTCAGCAGAAGCGGGAGCAGCTTCACGTTCGATTCTAGTCCAGCTTCAGAAAGACATCCACCCCAGCATGTTGTTTGTACCTCCGTTTCAAAGGAAACACGAATTCATCACATGATTGAGTGAGAAAGCATCGAAAGCAATTGTCTACATCGTGTAACTTTGATTCTGTCCTGAATGATGCCCTTCGACTTTCCTCTTCTCTGAGGTTGGAATCTGGTGCCAAATGTCCAAAAGGAAGGGGTTGCTTCAGCTGAGAGGTGAGAAGAGGAAGGGGAAAGGAAAGGTTGTTCATGACACCTGTGGAGTTGTGGAAATCAGAATCCAGGGTGCTTTGCTCACCGAAGTAGACTTTTGAGGTTAGTTTTAGAAATGATGCTCCCAGTGCTTCTGCGCTTGTTTGGCAATTCGCGCTTGTGTTGCTTTTTCACGCTCTGTGTGACATCATCGGCGCTCGTCCCTATCTTACTGTTCACAGCTGAGACATTTTGCACAGCTGAAGACGTTTTGAGTGAACCATCCAACACGACAACTTCCACTGAACTCGTATTTTGAGTGTCACTCGGCTCAACTCAGTACTGTGTTTTTGCCGTCTGTTGCTGAGCTTTGTCAAGTTTCCTGTGAAAGACGCCTGATTGGCACTGTTGAACGAACTCGAAAATTCTGTCAGTGTTTATCGATTGGTTTTGTTGTTGTGACAACTAATCTCAGTCCATTGTACAGTGGCTTGCATTCCGTGATGATTCTGTATGTGCACCTGAACATTCCCAGCTGGTCTGGAGAAATCGTGATTTGCACACTCGAACTGTCTGTGCTGGTCTTGTCTCAACAGATGTCATTTCAAGAAATGCACAGCTTGTATCTGAATGTGGCAAAGACTCACTGCTCTTTTGGTTTGATGTGCGTCGAATTGGTTTGTGGCTTCATTTCCAAATTATACTCCCAGTTTTGTGGGACCGGTTGGGCACACGATGCTGAATTGGAGGTTCAATCTCAATCTCGACACAAACCGGAGTTCTGATTGTCTTGCAACTTTTCCAGTTTTAAATGTTCACTTTGGACCAACATTCTCGCATTTTGCGCAATCGCTTTTGCAACTTGATTTTTACGAATATTCTCGAAGTACCTCGTTTGTCTTTTGCATTGCACGTGCGCTAGGCTGCGAGCTTGTGTGCGTGTGTGTGTGTGTTGTGTGTGTGTGTGCGAGACACATCAGACAAGCTGTGGCTGTGATTTGACGTCCACTTGTGGAGGGGTCCACAGTTTTGTCACGGTCACGCGACAAAGATTTGCCAAAGGTGGAAGACATCCAGAGAAGGAGGGGTCACCCTCACAATTTTGTCAAGTGTTCCACACACTTGGGAGAAAAACATCCACAAGTGGATGTCTGGTGACCGACAGTTTCTCGGCGCGCCTGTGTTCAACGCGTTCGCATTCTTGTTGTTTTATATTGTGCTTGTAAGCCGGAAGTATTCTCTACTCTCCACATCAAAAAAAATGTGAACATAGTTCGTAATGTGAAGACTGGTGCTGATGCTCTTGCTACGTGAAGCACAGAGGCATGGAGAAGGCAACCTCACCTCGTGGTTGTACCTTGGGGTTGCTCTGGAAAGTCAGGCTCAAAACGTTTCACCGGAAAATATCGTGTTCATGTAAATCATGTGTGAGAAAATAAAATAGCTTGACAGATGATTGTTCTTTTCCACTCATTATTGAAAAAAAAAGTTCACATGGCCGCCCATTCGACGCGTATTACGCAGGAAACATGGCAGTGTTGTCCCAAAAAGATATGCGAGTTAAAGATGGTTCACATCATGTTTCTTGTGTTGTTTGCGACTTTGTGCACGACGTTTGAGGCGCACGTCACGCCAACGCCAACGTCGAAACGAGCACCGTTTCCACGGCACGGACGAATCACAAAACAATTCAGTGTTGACGTTGAGGTTTCAGTATTGGACTTGCATAAACTCGTATTTTTTCTCACATTATTTGATCCACTAAGACGTCCTTCTTGTAAGGATACGCTGAAAGGCTCGTTTGAACTTGGGATTGCAGAGACAGTAAATGATAGGGTTGATGGAACTGTTCAAGTAGTTGATCCAGATCGAGATGTTGTACGCGAACTGACTGACGCACGTTTTGCAGAACACTCGCAGTGGCCACAAAATGGCGAATGGCAACCAGCAGAGCAGGAGGAAGGTCATGATTGTGCCGAGAGTTTTAGCAGCGGAAAGTTGCTGCTTGAGTCGGGTTTTCTCCATGTGGCTGTGTCGTTTCTCCCGCAGGAGGCTCGCATAGCGTCGCTTGATCGGAGAGTGAATGATGTCCAGGTCACTGTCGGACTCCGCGGTGAGCGAGCTGACCCTCCTCACGCTGGACCCCGGCGAAACGAGAGTCTTGATTGTGGAGTCACTGTCCGAGCAAACGCCGCTGGTACTGGATACTCCGTCGAACGCCTGGACTCTGTTGTCGTCCGATGCATCCGGTTCTAGTGCGATTGGTGCGTCTGTCTGTACAGCGACTGTGACTGACGTGGCTTGGTCTGCGTCGTCGTCGCCAGGGTGCGTGTTGGTGCCGACGGTCCTGACGAGTCCGTAGCGTTCCGGACTCGTGCTGGTGCTGACGCTCCTGAAGAGACGCCCGCGTCTGTAGAACGGGCGCCCGAGTCTTTCCTTCTCCTGCTGGATGGATGTCGAGTAGTAGGCTTCGTATTCATCTGGTTCTGACATGTCGGAAGTGGTGTCTTGTCTCTGTTCGTCCAGCCCGCGTTTCTTGTCAGTGTCGTGCTGAATGTCACGATCAGTGAATCTGGGGTTGAACGAAATTCCTCCGGCTTCGTCGGAAGTGAGGTTCCTCCTCCCGCGAAATCGTCGCGTTTTTCTGACGGGTCTTCCCTTCATGGAATGAGAACGCCTCATGTTGTGTTCCATCGCGATCATGTTTCTCTTGAGAACCACCATGATGGATATGAACAGGGTCAGGATCACGATGATTGGCAGGTACACCGTCGCTGAGGCGGCGATAAGAGCCAAGTGGGGCGGATCCCACAGCAGGTGACACTCGCCCATGGGCGGCCGCCCACTCGTGTTGCGCAGATACACGGTCATGGTCGCCCAGAAGACGGCCGGAAGTGCCCACGCGCACCCGACGAGGAGCGCCGACCGTCTCTTCGTTCGCTTCCCGATCGTTTTGAGAGGCTTCGCGACCGCTTGAAAACGATCCTCAGCGATGACGCACACGTTTGTCAGAGACGCTGTGCACGCGACGTAATCCACGAAGGTCCACGCGTCGCAAGCGAACGGTCCCAACGTCCAGACTCCGTCCGAGATGACGGTGTAAACCAGCATGACAGTCATGACCAGGGCCCCGACGATCAGATCCGCCGTGGCCAACGACGCGATGTAGAGATTACTCAGAGACCGCAATTGCTTATCAATCCTCACGGCTATGACTGTCGTCAAATTGCCCAGGATCGTGAAGATTATCACAGCGATGAAAGCTGCAGTGAGTGCATAGCGAATCCAGCCTTGTCCCGTCTGCGGCGAACCTAACTCGGTGATGTTAAAATTTTGCGTCGTTGCCGTGAAGGTTGTTGACTCCATGACTTGAATATGGACGGTGTCCATATTTAGAAATTGGTTTTGGTGTGCAGCTGCTCTGGAATTCCCGCTGGCGATTGTTGCAGAGCTAAACGCATTGATGTGTTGTGATGTGTCTCTCTCCAGCTGCTTGTGTACGACTCGCAGCTTGCGTCCCTAAGCCAGGCGCCTTCCTTGGGAGAATATTGATTCAGATATATTTACGAACCTGCCCTTCGTGCCTGGCCATCAGATCTGCCCTGGCTGTCTCTTGATGTTTCGATTACCCACGAAGCGAAGCATATTGCGTCCTAATTAATTATTTCTGTTGAAAAACAATCAGTACAGATCCACAAAGACAATTCGCAAAACGTCCTTCCTGTCCTGTTTGTACCCGCAGATGATCCTTCCGTCGGTGCATTCGGTCACATTTTTGACCAAATTCGTGAGTGTTTCTTCCGCTGATCTTTCAGTGACTTTCCTTATCAGTGACAAATTCTCTGAAGACGTGTGTCAGCTGGTTGTGTCCCATGCACCCACGGATAGAGAACACCGCCTCTCCTGCTCGTGGGACGGGATCGCTGTGGCCACGGTGCTGCAGGCTTCGGATCAGCTGCTGGACCAATTAGAGAGGTTCCCGCGCCGGCGAAGTGATCACATGAATTCTCATTTCGAGGCGCTGCGGATCGTGAGGATTCGGTCCCTTCTCAGCGCGTGTTTGTTTCCATGCAGCCAAATGCGTGTGTGTGTGTGTGTGTGTGGTGGGGGGGAGACACCAGTTGAAAAGTTGTCAGTAGAATTACGTTTATTGTTCCGTTTTCAGGAATGTGAAAACACAACCCCCAGCTCTCCAAAGTTTACTCAGGTTTGGCGGCCTCTTTCAGTTTTGAAACAAATTCGCCTGATCAAATTTATTTACAACACAACAGCTTTTTGCGCAGCTGCGCCTCCCAAGGTTCATTGACGCCAGAAATGCTCGAGTGCTCAGGTGGCAATCCTCTGGAACGCCTCGGTGTGCTGGTTGTGGTTCTTTATTTCCCACCGTCCGATCCAGGGTCCCGTCACCGTCAGATCGAACGGGTCCAACTTCTCACTCTGCAAAGGAGACAGACTGGGTTTATTTTGGAACAAAAGCATCGTGCGTGTTTTGCAATCACTGGGGTGTTGTTCTGTTGTTTGTGGACAAAGCGGGTCTTGGTGAGGACCAACAGGGTCGCCCCGCCCCCCGAAAGAAAACTAGGCTCAGCTGGTCTCCAGACAGGACTTGCCCGCCTGACAGGGAGACCACACATCGATCGCAGATCACGCGCTTTATTGTCTCCGGTTTCTTGTGTTTCAATATTTTTAGAAACTGATGAGCATTTGTGAGAAAGAACAAGTTGAAAAGTTGCAGCGCTTGATTGTCCATTTCCACAAGTTTCCGTCCCGTCCCCCCCCCGCACACACACACACTTTGCTGCGCGTCGCCGTCGCCGTTCCTCACCTTGACGTTGTACTTCTCCTGCCACACCTTCTTCCGGTCGACCTTGAGGAAGGTGTCCCAGTCCGGGGTGACGGTTCCCTCCTCCGCGGTCCGCAGCACGACGCCCCGCGCGATGTCGTAGAAGCCCCACTTCTCCTTCGGGGACTGCCACCTCAGGTCGATGCTCCACCGCACGTTGTCGGAGCCGTTCGGCAAGCTGCAAGTAGTCGTGCGAGTGGAGGATCGTGGCTCATTTCATTACGAGTACGGGGATGGACGTTGGCCACGGTGCCAAATCGGTAAAGTTACTTTATTTTGCCCAGATGCAACGGACTTCCGTCGGTGTTGGTTTGGAGCAAACAGTTCGTAAAACCGAAACTCGCTTTCGTGGAGCGTGCAAGAAAGCAAAATCAGTCTGAGTGTGGAGACTGGACAGGACTTCTCTACTTCGACTGTGTCGCGTACCTTCTGTGTGGCGTCATATTGTTGAACAGGAGGAATCCACCAAACGGCACTTTGCACGTCACAATGTCATCGGGAAACTTTGAATCTGACGAAGAAAAATCAGAAGGCCATAAAATATCAATGATGAAAACCCGCGTCAAGTGTTCAACCCAGACTTTTAGTGCGGAAGCATTTTGAACGTTTCCAATCTCTTGGGTATGAAACATACCCAGTGACTTTTCCATTTCTTCCTCGGGCAGAACGATGTACCAAGTGTCCTCATGGCAGCAGTGGTGCTTGGCGCAGTGGCCTTTCCTGTGCCCGTTCTTTACAACCTGCACCAATCAAGTTGAGAGCTGAGGTCAAAAGGTCGAAATTTCTCAGAATTACCGTATCCACCCATGTATAAGACGCACCTTTTTGTCCCAAAATAGAGTCCCAAAAGTGGGCGTGTCTCTTACACATGGGTATGAAATTGCTAAATTTGTAATATGGCCAAAAAACAGAAAACTGAGGCAAAAGTTGGGGTGCGTCTTGTACTTGGGTGCGACTCGTACACGGATGATTACGGTGAATGGATGATGAATCCAATGAATCAAGACGACTTTGCCCCTGGGTGATAGATTGGGCGGAAGTCACACGCGGTGAATCTCACGCGCAAATCGAACGCGCCCAACCTGCATGCCGCCGTTGTGTTGGTCTGTGTCGAGGAACGGGATCCAGGCGATGAGGGTCATGTGATCGTACGAGTCCGCGCTGAAGTACCCGGAGTCTGCAAGGGCCAAACACGCGTGAAAGGTGTGAGCCAGAAGGATTGAAATTGGTCTTTGAAAACCAAATAGCATGTTCAGGGTTGAGAATGTTGAGATTTTGAAATCGTAATGTTATATATATTTACCATGACCACCCCCTAAGTACTGCCACGGCCTTCCATAGCCACAGCAACAGCCACAACCAATCATATCATTCCCTAGATGGAGCCACTATCC